>Ga0076111_104_pt1 | contig 74332 bp, 62 predicted proteins | sample RifGroC2_FD_68236 | JGI IMG/M metagenome (GOLD analysis project Ga0076111, IMG submission 68236) | Parcubacteria bacterium GW2011_GWC2_36_17
CTCCGATTAAGTCCGAATCCATCATTGATATTATTGTCAAAACCTTTGAGAACACCTTTGGGTGGGTGAAGAATATCAAGTTTTAGAAGAGGCTCCGAATTTCAGGCATTGGGTATGATAAAAATGTTCGGCATATGCCGAACATTTTTATTTTTTATCTAGTTGGAGCTTGATTTTAGTTTGAATTTTTTGTATATTTATGGAATTATTTTTCAGAATTTATTATGTTATCTTACAGCGAATTGAAAATAGGCACATTTTTTGTGATGAATGGCGAGCCATATGAAGTGTTGGAATACGCATTTTTGAGGATGCAACAGAGAAAGCCAGTGGCTCAAACAAAGATTAAAAATTTGATCACCGGCAAAGTGACTAACCAGACATTTCATCAAAATGATTCTTTTGAGGAAGCCAGCCTTGAGCATCAAAAATCAAAATTCCTGTATAGTCATAGAGGAGATTTCGTTTTTTGCCATGCTCAAAATCCGGGAAAAAGATTTACTTTAAATAAAGAGCAGATGGGGGAGCAGGGCAAATTTTTGAAAGCCAATACCTTGATTGACGCGGTATTGTTCAATGAAAAAATTATAAATATCATTCTGCCGATTAAAATTGAATTGGAGGTGGTGGAGGCGCCGCCAAGCATAAAAGGATCTACTGTGACGGGCGGCAATAAACTTGTGAAGCTGGAGACTGGCGCAGATATCAATGTTCCAATGTTTATCAACCAAGGCGACATCGTGAGAGTAAATACGCAGACAGGGGAATACACGGAGAGAGTATCAATAAAAAAATAGCGCTGAAAAGCTAGATCTAAATCTTAAATAAATTATTATTTTTAATAATATCTTCAAATGTTTCTATTTTTATATTTGTATTTTAACTTTATAATTTTACGAACTTTATAGCATTATAATTTAATAGTGTCGCCCGGTTTCATAATCCCGATTTTTTTACTCGTCTCCGGAGGAATTATTCTTGGTCTTAGAGCTTCGGACAAAGATAAGGGTTTCCCATTTATTTCTTTTATTTTAGGTTTGCTTTTTATTTCCGGCGGTCGTAGTCCTTCAAACGGCTCTTGTGTTGATTTTTTAGATAGATATTCTTTGGGCGCGAACTTCAAATTCAGCTTGATTCCTTGTTTTGATTGTTCGAGGTGTTCCGGGCAGAAAACTGGCCTTTTTGGGTCGGGCTTAAATGACGTGTTGACCTGGTTGTCGCATACCCAGCAATTAGCCGTATAAAGTTGGAGAGCGTTGGGACTTATTTTTTCTTGATTTATTGAAAAAGCGTCAAGTGGCGGATTTGATGTCGGCAAAGAAGTCACGCCACTCCAAGATCTGATTTTTGCCTCTACGGATTCTTTGGGGGTGCCATAATTCATTCTGGTATATTCAAGTATTTCTTTTTCATAAGTTACATTCGGGATGGGAAACGGTAAGAGAGTTTGCGCGGAGAAGGCAGGGGAGGTGACTCCGTCAATCAAAAGCTTCATGTATGCGTTATATTTTGGCAGATTGACGATATCTTGGGCGGTGATTTGAGGAGCGAATTCTTTTTCCAGCCATTCGGCATCTTCCGCTCCTACGCGAAATGTGACTATTGTTCCGACATTCCCAAATACAGCATCCCTTACCACTTCAGAAGTTTGAGTCAGTTGAGCGACATATTGATTGGCAAGTATGAGATTCAAATGATATTTTCTCGCCTCAGAGAGTATTGAAGCAAATGACTCGGTGGCGAAATTTTGAAATTCATCAACATAAAGATAAAAATCACTTCTTTGTTCTTCAGGGACATTGACTCTGGACATTGCGGCTTGTTGAATCTTGGTGATTAGAAGTCCCCCGATTAGTTTGCTGTTGTCTTCGCCGATTTTTCCTTTGGAAAGATTGAGAATTAGAATCTTTTTTTCATCCATAATTTGACGGATATTAATGGACGAATGAGTTTGACCGACAATATTGCGAATAAGGGGATTGGAGATAAATTGACCGACTTTATTTTGAATGGGGGCGACCGCTTCTTCGCGGAATTTATCCGGGTATTTGGCAAATTCGTGCATCCAGAAAGATTTAACCACGGGATCTTGGAGACCGTCCACGATTTTTTTGCGATATTCTTTGTCTGCAAGCATTTTATTGACGCCAAGAAGCGTTGAGTCGGGATATTCCAATAATGCGGCAAGGCAATTATTTAGAATATATTCCATTCTGGCCGACCAGGCGTCTATCCATATTTTTTTAAAAACTCCCATAATACCCGAGGCCACTAAATGACGCAATTCAAGCGGAACGAATTCTAAAACATTGAAAGCAATCGGATAAGATAAATCTGACGGATCAAAATACACAGTGTCTTTTATGCGATGTTCGGGAATGAATTTCAGGACTCTTTCTGCCGCATCTCCGTGCGGATCAAGGAAACAAACTCCATTGCCGTTTTGGATATCTTGGATAATCATATTCGTTATCATTTCCGTTTTACCCATACCGCTTTTTCCGATGGTGTAAAAATGACGCCGCCGATCATCGATCTTTATGCCGAATCTTTGTTTTTTGTTTCTAAAAGTTGTTTCTCCGAAATAGTTTATTTGTTCGTTCACGTTGGTTATAAGGTTATAAGGTTATAAGGTTATAAGGTATTTTGAATTTATTTTACTTTATAACTTTTAACTTTATAACTTTCAACTAGCCAATTAACTTGCGATTCAAATCGGCAAGTTAATTGGCGGTTCGGCTTTTTTCGCTTCAATTCTTGGTGTGGAAGGCGCCTCAACTACAGTAGACGGGAAATGAAATATCGTGGCTAATTCCTCGGTATTGAATATAAAATTTATCTTAGCCGGCAATCTTAGGCGGTAAGCCCTGTAAATCTTTTTCTTTCTTGCGTATTCCCGCTGTTTTTTGAAAATTGGAAATTTAACTCTCGGGCTGATTTCGGAATTCGGTCTGAAACCATTCAGATTCAAAGTGTTGAATTGCTTAAAGAACCCCATAATTGCCGCTATATTGGCTCTATTAAAAACATCTCTTTTGCCAATATATAGGGTTCTTATGGCAGTGTCAAAACCGAGCTTGGACACGTTCCTTTCTATGGATTCCACTATTTCTTTTTGGCCGGGAGAAAGATGCTGCATTAAAGAGGGCTCCTTTTTTTCTTCTTTTTTGCCTCCTTCGGCGCTCAGCATAATTTTAATGGGTAAAAACATCATATCAAGAAATTTATCGGCCCAATCTTTTTTGGAAGCGGCTTTTTTCCCGATTATTTTATTGACGAGTTTTTGCCCCTCCTTGTCCCAAGGCGCGTAAGTCGGCCTTATCAGTATTTGAATCCAAATTTGTTCGTTATCTCGTAATTGCGCAAAAGATTCAATAAGCGATGAAACGGGATCTATCCTTTTTTCTTCTACGGTGTCTTCAAATTCTATATATGTTTTTATTGGGTAGCCGTCTTCTTTGGTCAACTTCATTTCTGTGCCCCACAGATCGTACTGGGTGTCAGGAGCGTTTAGTGGCATATCGGCGGTGTAATCGGAAACTTCTTTTATTTCGGCTTTGGGATAATGCGCATAAATTTGTGAGGAGACGTATCCTTTCAAGCCTGAAGGAGTGCGGATATAAAAATGGCTTTTGCCGCCGCCGCCGACCATTTCAAGACAGATGTAATCCTGCACCTTCCCTTTTCGGTATATCTCCATAAATTCAGGGGGGATGGATATGCTATGAAGCGACGCAAAAATATTTTCAATGGCTTTGGGAGTTTGAAACACTTCTCGCGGAACACTGATTTCCAGCATTGTCCAGGACATTCTGGAAAGATAACCGATCTTGACATAGTAGAGCCATAATTCCTTGAAGATGAAAAATAAAATTGGAGGAAGGAATATCCACCACCATTGAATTAAAAACGGTATAAATAGTATTACGCCATCAAAGGGATTTTCCATAAAGTATGAAATATAAAGCATGAAACAAATGCTTTAGAATTATGAAGCCAATTAAATCCGTGATTTTTAATTCTTAATTCGTAATTTGGAGTTCAATGTAAGAATAGCATATTTATTTTCAATAATAAACGCTCATTTCTTTACAGAAATGAGCGTTTATTATGCTTCATATTGTGTGCTTCATGCTTCATGATTTACGCTAATATATACCCCTCCCCGGTTTTTTTGAAAAGCTTTCTATTTTGGAGGTTTAGAAGAATTGTGTTTTCTTTAACTTGTCTTTGATCTAGCACTGCAGAAACAATTTCTTCTTTGGAAAGAGGTTTTGGGGATTTTGATAATGATTTTGCAATCACATCTTTGATTGTGCCCGGAACATATCCCCAGTCAGTCAGCGCATAAGTGCCTCTGCCGACAAGAACAAAGCGACTATCTTTGATGAGTTCGTTGTGAACGGTCTGAGGATGAGCTTGTTTTTTGGCGAGACCCGCTTTTTCTATTTCGCTCGCGACTTGCATAAAATGCAGGGGCTTGTTCAAGCGTTTTAAAACTAAATAAGCTTTATCTTTCATGCCACGCGGATTTATTTCCGGCCAATGAGCCAGGCCGTATTGTTCAAAGACGTTGGAGTTTATGTTTTTTGACGTGCTTATATAAGAGGCGAGCGCCTGATCTGTTGTTGAAAGATTTTTTTGTTTTGCGAAATCGCGCGCAAATCCGATCAAAGTTTCCTTATCAACCGGTTGGTTATGGTTCTTTAATTTTTCGTGTAGCGCGGAAACAGCCAATTTTACATTCGCAACCGTTGATTTGTCGGTTGTCCAAAAACTGTGCCAGTCTTTTGTTTCGTTGTGCCTTTCAAATGATTTACCCAGTGCCAAAAGCAGATGAATGAATGGTTTGGGATGGTTTGTGAATTTGTGCTGAGCGAAGATAGTATGAGCGTCTTTCCCTAAAAGAGAATCTTCTTTTTTGATGTTGCCGTGATTTTCAATATGGCTTTGGAGAGCATTTAAGAATTCATTCAGTTGGCTTATTAATTGAGGTTTGCGAAGATTATTCAGCGCGTCTTCTTCTATCTGGCGGACTCTTTCTCTTGTGATGCCGTGTTCATCGCCAATAGCTTCAAGAGTGCGGCGTTTGCCGTCCTTAAGACCGAATCTTTTAATAATCACATCTTTCTGTTTTGGAGAAAGATTATTTATTAAATTAGTTATAACTTTTTGCGGATGATTGTTAGCGCTCATATTCATATGGCATATAGCGTCCTGCTTTATGCTTTAATATTATGTTTTTTATGTGATTGCAAACTAGCATAACTTGATTTTTAAGTCAACCCCCTGCGCTTAGAACCTGAAACCTGGAACATAAAACATGTAGTATATAATATAAACCCGAATCTCCAAGCTTCAAGACGCAAGTCCCAAGCCCTTATTCCAGATGAATTTTTTCTTGGAATTTATTGATTTGATTTTTTAGAGCGGGATATTTTTTAAGGTCAGGGTCTTCTTTGAATAATTTTATTGCCAGATCGCGAGTTTCTTGTATAAGGAAAATATCGGAAAAAGACGCAAAGGCCATATCTGGGATTCCGGATTGTCCTGTGCCCAGGAACTCTCCCGGACCGCGTAATTGAAGGTCTCGCTCTGCGAGCTGAAATCCATTTTCTGATTTTACGATGGCCGCAAGGCGTTCGTTTTCCGCCTGATTTTCCGATTCGGTCATCAGGAAACAATAAGATTGATGACTATCTCTGCCGATACGGCCGCGAAATTGATGAAGCTGCGCAAGGCCGAATCGTTCCGGCCCCTCAATCATCATAATGGTGGCATTGGGAATATCTATGCCGACTTCTATTATAGAAGTGGAAACCAATATATTTATTCTATTATTTTTAAAATCATTTATTATATTTTCTTTTTCTTTCGGTTTCAACTTGCCGTGGAGCATGGCAATTTTTAAATCCGGAAAAATTTCTTCTGATAATTTTTTGTATTCTTCTTTTGCCGCTTTTACTTCATTTTCTTGATTCTTGATTCCCCTCGGCTCGAGCTCGGGATGAAGGCTTGATTCTTGATTTTGCGATTCAATGCGCGGGCAAACGACAAACGCTTGTCTTCCATTTTGTATTTCTTGGCGGATAAAATCATATGTTTTTTTTCGGTTGGCGGGCAGAATAATTTCGGTAATTATTTTTTGCCTGTTTTTTGGCATTTCATTTAATATGGAAATATCCAGGTCGCCGTAAATTGTCAGCATCAAAGTGCGAGGAATAGGGGTGGCGGTCATGCTTAATAAATGCGGAGTTTGGAGTTTGGAGTTTGGAGTTTGGAGCAACGCTTGGCGTTGATTGACTCCGAAGCGATGTTGTTCATCAATTATCACAAGCCCCAGATTATTGAATTTGATTTTTTCCTGGAGAAGAGCATGGGTGCCAATGGCTATATTTATTTGATTTTTTTCTATCGCTTTTGCCAGTTCATTTTTTTTGACTTCATATTTTTGATCCAATTCCGGGTCAAAAATTTTGCTTTCCGAAGCCGTTAAGAGCGCTATTTGCAGATTGAACGGTTGTAAAAATTTACAAAATGTTTCAAAGTGCTGGCGCGCCAGTATTTCGGTGGGGGCAAGATAGGCGACTTGATACCGATCCGAATTTACGAATTTATCCGAATCTACCAATATTTTTGCGTTTAAAACCCTTTTGGGCTTTAGGTATTTATCTTGGAAGTTTACAATCAGCCCCAGTTCCAGATTTTTCAATTCAAGATACCTTTTTGTTTGATAGTAGTCTGTTTTTTCTATAAATGGTTTTGCTTTTACTTCAATTAATATTTTTTTCTCGATTATAAAATCAGCAAAATTAGATTTTCGCTCTGCAATTTCAATTGGGGCTTCTCTTTTGAAATTTATGCCATGTTCTATTAGGTATTTTTCTAAAATATCGGCATATTGCCTTTCATGGCAAAATCTTCCCAATTCATTTTGAATTTTAAAAAATATTCCTCCCAATTTAAATGATAATTCTTTTTCTATTATTTTCTCATCTTTTTTTGTAGATTCGGATATGTTTGTAGTTTTGGATCGCGATGCGGTGTTAAGCGCGGCAATTCCAGCCACTATTGTTTTGCCCGAGCCGACATCGCCGTCAAGCAGGCGATTCATAGGATTTGGTTTTTCCATATCTTTTAAAATCTGCCAGGCGGATTTTTTCTGGGCGTTTGTGAGTTGAAAAGGTAATTTAGAGAGAAAATCTTTTATAAGTCCGATATCAGCTTTGATAGCCGGCGCTTTTTGAGATTTTATTTTTTTCCTGATGTCCAAAATTAGCAATTGGATTATTAAAAGTTCCCGGAACGCAAATTGCTTTTTTATTTTTTCCGCCGATTTCAAGGTTGAAGGAAAATGCAATTCCCAAACAGCTTTTTTTATGGGCAGGAGATTTTTCTTTTTGAGTATTTCTTGCGGCAATGTTTCCGGCATTTGCGGGGCATATTTTAGGGCGTGTTTTATCAAGAATCTTATCCATCGGGAAGTCAGGCCGGCAGTTTCCGGATATATTGGGATGACGCGGCCGGTGTGAGTGAGCTCGGTTTTGTCCAGTGCTTCATAGGCGGGATTGGAAAAATAAATTTCCGGAGCATTGCTTTTGATATTTTGCGCGGATATTTTTCCGGAAAAATTCGCCCACTGGTCCTGCTTTAGCCGATAGGCGATGAACGGCTGATTAAACCAAATTGCTTTTATATTGCCAGTTGCATCTTTGATAATCGCTTCGGTCAGATTTATTTTCCTTTTCCAAGTCCTCTTGTTTGTGACGGATATTATTTGCCCCTGTATGGTGAAGGTTTCCCCGGGTTTTAGATCTTTGATTTTTGTTATTTGAGAGAAATCCAAATAACGGCTGGGGGAATAAAGGAGTAAATCGCGGATTGTTTTGACCCCCAATTTCCCCAAAAGTTTTTCCACTTTCGGATTGACATAGGGAAGGTGTTTGACGGAGCTGTTGACCCCACACCCTTCGTGGATTTTTTTATATTGTGTTGTTGATTTTTTAGACAAAGATTCGTATGACATAGATAGATGTGATTATTTATTACCTGCAGAGTTACATTACAATATCCACAAAGGGTGTGGGGTGATTTTATCTTGAGTTTTCATAAGATTTATTGATATTAAGTTATCATAAGCTGTTTAATAAATGAATAAGGAGGATTGCTATAGGAGAGCGGGGAATATCATTTACTATATTTTTACGGATCGCAAGGTATTAAAAAGGGGCTAAGACTTTGATAAAATAAAACACCCGACAAAATTTGTCGGGTGTTTTATTGGCGGAGAGGGTGGGATTTGAACCCACGGGCCACTTTTAGATGGCCACAGGTTAGCAACCTGCTGCTTTGGACCGCTCAGCCACCTCTCCAAAAATTAACTCATGACTCATAACTCACTCATAACTCACAATAAAATCAATTTAGTTGTTTAAATGTTAACTGTTAATTGTTAATTGTCAATTATTTGAGTATAATACAATTAGTCATTAGTCATTAGTCATCAGTCATTAGTCATTAGTCATTAGTCATTAGTAGTCATTAGTCATTAGTCATTAGTCATTAGTCATTAGTCATCTTCATGCCTCATCATATTGTTGATCTCAAAAATAAAAAAAGATATTTTATTGTTCCGCAGTCCCATCATAAAGAAGGGATAATTAAACAGGAACAGGAAGTCCCCTCATATTATATTAGCTGGGAGGCGCCGGAATATCTCCATTTTGAAAAGGGCCGCAATTGGACACTAACCCTTCTTGCCGGTGGAGCGGCTCTAGCCGCCATATTTTTTGCAATGAATAATTATTCCGGAATGGTCGTGGCATTGCTCGGCACTTTCGTTGTATATCTTTTGGGGCATAGAGCGCCAAGATATATAGAGCATAAAATAACGCCCCTTGGCATTGAGTTGGATGGCCGAGTGTTTTTGTTTGACGAATTGCAATCTTTCTGGATATTATATCACGGGCCTGTTAAGGAACTTATTTTACGAAGCAAAAAAACTCTAATGCCGCTTATTCATCTTCAGCTTGAATATGCGGATCCCAATAAAATCAGGGAGATTTTATTGGATTTTCTTCCGGAAAAAGAAGAGGAAGAACCGCTGTCGCATATCATTGCTCATCTCTTAAAGTTTTAAAATTATGTAGTTTATTTTTGCTTTAAACTTTTTACTTGTAATTTTTAATCGTTTCCGTCCTCGTCGTTCAATGGATAGGATGCAAGCTTGCGGAGCTTGCGATGTAGGTTCGATTCCTACCGAGGACACACAAGGATTAGTTAAAAGTTTAAAGTTGAAAGTTTAAGGTGGGGACCGATTAACTCTAATCCGAGGGAGGAATCGAACCGTGGTTCCTATTTTGTCTATTTAGAGTAATCTCAAATAGTTACAAAATTGTGAATCTCGACCAGAGGGAGAGGCGATTCCTACCGAGGACACAGAGCATATAAATTTAAAAGACAAAGATGCGAGAGAGCGATAGCATAAAAAGGGCTTCCACCCTCTTGAGTTGTTCAATGGATAGGACACGAGATTGCAGATTTTGCAATTGAGGTTCGATTTCTCACGAGAGCATTGTCTTTATTCATAAACCCCCGATTTAAATCGGGGGTTTATGATGTGGCGGAGGGGGTGAGATTCGAACTCACAAGCCCTTTCGGGCGACGGTTTTCAAGACCGTTGGAATAGCCGTTATCCGACCCCTCCTCAATCCGTAAAAGGCGAATTAACTAATAACTTATAATATTTAACGATTGACTGTCAATTATCAGATGTTATTTTGCAATTGTCATCGCCCAGACTTCTTTGGCCCCGTTTTTTTTCAGGACGCGCGCGCATTCCTCAAGCGTCGCGCCTGTGGTAATTATATCATCAATTAAAATAATAATTTTATTTTTTATTTCTTTGGGATTTTTGCAAGTAAAAGCATTTTTAATATTTTCCTCTCTTTGTTTGGCATCTTGCATTTGTATTTGCGGAGAGGTATTTAAAATCCTCACCAGATTTTTATTGGAAAAATCAATTTTAAATTCCTCCGCGATTTTTTTGGCGATTATTTCCGATTGATTAAATCCGCGCCAAGTAAGGCGGCGGCGATGCAGGGGGACGGGAACAATAAGAAAGTTATCAAGCTGAAAAGCCGAAAAACTAAAAAGCCCGGAACACTTGATTGAGTCAATCATAAAATCAGCCAGTTCCGCGCCAATATCTTTTACAAATTCATATTTGTATTTATGGATGAGATTTTTTATGAGATTGTTATTATAAGAAAATGGCGACAAACAGAAGGTTGCATAAGATTTATGTTTAGGGCATTTTGCAAGACCGATTGTTCCATTCTTGCATATGGGGCAAAATGGAAAATGATATATTTTCAGCGTTGCGGAGCAATTTTTACAAAGATAATATCCTTCTACATTGCATCCAAAACAGAATTTGGGGAAAATCAGATCCAAAAACCACCCGTTAATTTCCCCCGCTGTTTTTACTAATTTACTGATGTGTGTTTGTTGCATATTATTAGATGTAGTATAATAGAGTAAGTTAAAAATCAAAAGTTAAAATTCAAAAATTGCAATTTAGAATTCAGAAATTGAGTTGAAATTGCCTTTTGAATTTTATAAATCAATGCGAAATTTATTTAAGGAATTCTTAAGATTCAGTTTTTTGGTTTTAATCGCGGCGCTGGTTATAATCGGCGGGGTTTCTTATGGTCTGAAAAATAAAAAATCCGAAAAGGTCTATGCTGGAGTTGGCGATAATGTCACCGGTTACGCCTGGTCGGAAAATATCGGCTGGATCAGTTTTAATAATACTAATACCGGGGGTGGTACGAGTTACGGTGTAAATGTCCTGGATGATTCCGGTATCGGCAAATTATCCGGTTACGCCTGGTCGGAAAATATCGGCTGGATCAGTTTTAATAGGGCAGATACGGTAGCGCCGCCCAATAACGATGTTGGAGCGCCTTATAATGTTTTAGCTTATATTGATTCTAATAATAAATTACAAGGTTGGGCGCGGGCCTTGGCTGCTTGCGATAGCGTGCCTTGTACGACCTCAGGCGCGGGTATAAATACCGGCGGATGGGACGGCTGGATACGATTTACAAAGATCACGGCCCCCGCCTATAGCGTTGCATTTAATGATGCCAGCAAGACTTTTGAGGGTTTTGCTTGGGGCTCCGATGTTTTGGGATGGATTAGTTTCAATAGTATAAATTGCGATACTGATGGCGATGGGGACTCTGACGGGGGGAGCGGATGTCCGCCTTCCGGGACAGTGATGGATCCTTATATGGTTTCCGCTAATTTTGTAATAAATAGGGCTCCTTCAGCATCCAATTTGGGAATAAGTAATTCAAGCACTGCTTATTGTGATAAATTCTTGACATTCCAGTGGACATTTACCGACCCTGATTCTGGTGATACTCAATCAGCGTATAAGATAGAAGCGTCTTATGATGGGGTAACTTATATCATCTTAAGATCTGCTGACAGCAGTGTTACCAGCGTTTCAATTCCATTAAGTGAAATAAGCGCAACGCTCAGCGGTGATTGGTATTTTCAAAGTTTGTATTGGAAAGTGACTGTGACGGATAATGGAGCCGGAACCGGAACAAATAAAAAATCGGCTACTACTACAGCTTCTACTTTTGGCCCGATGCCAGGCAGAGAATATCCGGTGGTTAATTTCACAACCAACCCACTTCAGATTTTAGCTAATCAGGATGTTCAATTTCTAGACAGCTCCATTTGCTACATTTCCGGAGATACTCCAGCCGCATCTTGCTCTAGCTGGCTTTGGACCATTCCTGGAGCGACTTATGTAAGCCCGTCAACATCTACTTTCCGGAATCCAACAGTTAACTTCAGTTCATCCGGCTCAGTCAATGTTTCATTGCAGGCGACAGATGGCGGCGCTCCCGCGTATTCCTGCACTCTCACAAAATCCATAAATATCGGCTTGCCTTTACCGCAAATAAAAGAAAAGAAATAAAAGCTAGCGCAACATTTAACATTTAACATTTAACATTTAACCCGATAAGAGCGAGTAACTGTTAACTGTCAATTGTTAACTGTTAAATTGTTAAATTGCTATTTTTCAAACCCCATAAATATCTCGGTATAGACATCGGCACGAGCTCCATAAAATTAGTGGAACTTAAAAAAGACGGCGACAGAGTGACACTCAACAATTATGGAGAGTTAAAAATTGTTGACTTTATGAATGTCAAAACCGGGAAGGTTGATATTTCGCGCCTTTCCGACAAAGAGCTTATTGACATGATTCGTCAATTGCTCGTTGCCACAAGAACAAACATCAAAAATGCGATTTTTTCCATTCCGATTTTTTCCAGCTTCGTTACATTAATTGATTTGCCTCCAATGTCCGATAAAGAACTTGCGGAATCCATACCTTTTGAAGCGCGAAAATATATACCCGTTCCGACAAACGAAGTCCAGTTTAGTTGGAGCATCATTGAGGGATTCAGACAACAATCCTCTTCCCAGGCTCTCGCTAATTTGCCTGCATCCAAGGGAACTTCATCCGAGATTACAAGTAGGGTACAAGTTTTGCTTGTTGCCGTACCCAACGAAATAATAAATAGATATAAAAACATTGCTAAAAGCGCCGGTTTAATAGCGGAATTTGAGGTAGAGGCATTCAGTGTCGTGAGGTCATTGATAAAAAAGGGGATTGAAGATAGGGGAGTCGTGATTATTGCCGATATTGGCGCAAAGAGCACGGATATTTGCGTTGTGGACAACGGATTTTTAAGAATGTCGCATAATTTTGAAACGTCGGGCAGTAGTATTACTAAAGCACTGTCTGAGAGCGCGGGATTGAATCAAGAAAAAGCCGAAGAATTTAAAATAAAAAAAGGGATTAAACTGGCCAGCTCCGAAAAGTTGGCGTTAGACAGTATTTTGCCGCTGATTGATATGATTATTTTTGAAATACAAAGAATAGATACGGGTTATCAGCGAAGAACGAGCGGACGCAAGGTGCAAAAAATTATTCTTTCCGGCGGTAGCGCGAATTTGCCCGGTCTCGTTGATTATATCAGTAATCAGCTTGGCATCGTCGTTACTATCGCTGATCCATTTTCAAAATTATCGGCATCCTCAATATTAAATCAAACCCTAAGAGAGATTGGACCGACATTTTCTGTTGCTGTTGGACTGGCCGAGAGGAACTTGATATAATATTGACCATTGACCATTAATTTATATAAACAACAAATAGCAAATAACATTTAACACATTCTGTTAAATGTTAAATGTTAAATATTAAATTGCCTGACATCTCGTTACTCCCAAAAGAATATACAGCTCAAACTTCGTTCGCAGAAAAAAGAGCGGGATTTTTATCTATTGCTTTGTATATTTTTTTATTTTTGATTTTAGCAGGTTGGGGAGGACTTTATTTTTATGGAATTCGGTTGCAAGACGATGCGGAGATTCTAAACGAAAGAATGAAAATGGTGCCAATTCAGGGCAGGGAGTCCGAAGTGGCAAAAATCAACGAGATGAATAAAAAAATCGCCAGTCTCAAGGGTATTTTAGATAATCATATTTTTGCTTCAAACATCTTTAAAAAAATAGAGGATTCCACGCTAAAGACGGTTTATTTTGATAGATTTGATATTGATACAAGAAAGTTAACGCTTTCTTTGTCTGGGGTGGCGGATTCTTATACTACCTTTGCCAAGCAATTCAGCGAATTTAATAAACTCAAAGATGAGGGGATTTTTAGGAAAGTTGACTCTGAATCAATAAAATTCACCAAAGACGGAGTTGAATTCGGTTTTAATATAGCGTTATATGCGAAGATATTTAAAAAATAATTTTTTATTATGCTAAGATTAAGTTTAACATCTATTTTTATTTTTTCTGTCGGGGTGGCCTTGATATTTGTTTTTGTGTTGCCAGCCTGGAACAATATAGACAATTTAATAACTGCAAAGGAAGAGAAACAGAAAGAATTGGTAGAGTTGGAGTCAATAGTCGCCCATATTGACGAATTGTCGGAGCAATACAAAAAAGCTCAGGATGATTTAGAAAAAATATCGTTGGTTATTCCATCTAATCCCCAATTGCCCGAGATTCTTATTCAACTTGAAGAAATGGTAAAAAGGAATGGAATAATAATTGGAGATATTAAATTTTCTCAGGAGCAAGAATCGCTAAAAGGTGAAAAATCAGCATCAAATGGCATTAAGGTCGTAAAAATAAATATTGAGGCAGAGGGCAATTATCTTAATTTAAAGAAATTACTGGAAGACATAGAAGTAAATATACGATTAATGAATGCTGATAGCATTTCTTTCTCAAGGTCAGGCGCTAATCAGGATACTATTAAATTTACAATTGGCATAACTTCATATTATTTAGCCACCGGGAATTAGGAGGGTAAAGGCAAATAATCGCAATAAAATGAAAAATTATGAAGATAAATTTTGATTTTAAAAATCCGGAAAATAGGCAGAAAATAATGGCGGGAATTGTGGTAATTATGATATTAGCCACAATCTCTTTTTTATATTCCTATTATTTCAGTAAATCATCAATTCCTTTTGTGGTTATTCCATCCGGGACAATTTTGACGGAGACATCGCGAACATCAATTCAGGTTGGAGGATTTGATGTTGGCATACTCAAGAATCCGATTTTTATGGATCTTAAAAAATTCGGAGAATACCCCATAAACGTCAAAGAAGATGATCGCGGAAGACAAAATCCATTCGCGCCATATTAAAAATTTAATTCTTGAAATTTAAAGCTTAAAACTTTAATTCGCTATGGCGTATTGAGTTTCATGTTTCATGTTTCAAGTTTAAAGACAGTGTCTGACACTCTAAAACTTATCGATATTTTGGTGGAACAAGGAAAAATTAGCATTGATGATGCTGAAAAATACAAAGCAGAATCTATTTCTGCCGGCAAAAATCCGGAAGACATCATTATTGAGAAAGGAATTTTAAAAGAAAAAGAAGCTTATCAATTAAAAAGCCGAATTCTTGGCGTTCCTGTCAAATTTTTTGAAGAGGGGGAGGCGATTCCCGAAGATGTTTTAAGGGAAATATCAGAAGAAGCCGCGCAAACTTATTTTTTTGTGCCATTCAGAAAAGTTGAGAATTTTCTGGAAGTCGGGATGATTAATCCCGATGATTTTAGAGCGCGTGATGCCTTAAGATTCATATTGCTTCGCAAGCGCCTGGAGCCGAGGGTCTATCTTATAACCAAAAGTGATTTCAATCGCGCGGTTAATCAGTATAAGACTCTAAGAGGCGAGATTGCCGAATCTGTCGTTAGATTAAAAAAAGAATTTGAAGATATCTTTATCGGGGAGAAAGAAGGTGAGGGGGAAAAAGTCATAGAAGAAGCTCCGGTTACGAAGATTTTGGCTGTAATATTAAAACATGCGACCGACGGGAATGCGTCCGATGTTCATATTGAGCCCCTGGAAAATAAAGTGCGGGTTCGTTTTAGAGTTGATGGAGTTTTGCATACAAGCTTAACTTTACCAAGAGACATCAATCAGGCGTTGGTGGCGCACATAAAGATATTAGCAAATTTGAGAATAGACGAATCTAGGGTTCCGCAGGATGGAAGATTCAGGACAAAAATTGGAGACAAGTATATAGATTTGCGTGTGTCCACATTTCCGGCATCGGACGGAGAAAAAGTGGCAATTCGTATTTTAGACACTAGTAGCGGTGTAAAGTATTTAAAAGATTTGGGTTTGGAGGGAAAATATATTGACGTGTTGGAACGGGCGATATCAAAACCATTTGGCATGGTTTTAATTACCGGACCGACGGGAGCCGGAAAGTCTACGACTCTTTACGCTTTGCTCAATATCTTAAATAAAGAAGGTATCAATATAATTTCTCTGGAAGATCCGATTGAATACTATATTGAAGGAGTCAATCAATCGCAGGTTCGACCGGAAATTGGATATGATTTTGCGTCAGGCCTTCGCAGTGTTTTGCGTCAAGACCCGGATGTTATTATGGTGGGTGAGATTCGTGATCCGGAAACAGCCGGACTTGGGGTGCATGCGGCGCTTACCGGCCATGTGGTGCTTTCAACATTGCATACCAATAATGCTCTTGGAGTCATACCGCGTTTGATTGATATGAAAGTAGAGCCGTATTTATTGCCCTCTGCTTTGAATTTGGCGGTTGCCCAGCGATTGGTAAAAAAATTATGCCCTGATTGCAAGAAAGCGGTAAAACCAAATAAAGAAATTTTAGATATGATAAAATTTGCGTTTGAAGAAGTGGGACCCGAAGAGTTAAATTCCCGCAGTATAGATGCGAATAAAGAAATTGTTATATACGAACCGCAAGGATGTCCGAAATGCCTGCATAAGGGCACAAAGGGAAGATTGGCTATTTTTGAAATGTTTGAGATGACCGGAGACGTTGAGAATGTGATTTTGCACGATTTGTCGGAAGCCAATCTTGAGAAAGAAACAAAAAAACAAAAGATGATTTCCATGAGAAATGACGGCATTCTCAAGGTCGTTAAAGGGATGGTTTCTCTTGGGGATGTTGTAAAGGTGGTGGAGGTGGGATAGAATATAGAAGTTGGAATTTAGAAAATAGAAGTAAAATTTTTTAAAAATAATATTTATTCTAAATTCCATTTTTTAAATTTTAGATTCTGTTAAAATGGAAGATTATAAACAACTGTTAAATAATATTCTGGGAGAAATTTTGAAGCAGGGAGCTTCTGATTTTTTAATTGCAGTTAATAAATATCCCATTGCAAGAATAGATAATCGTCTAACGCCCCTGACGCAATTTGAAATTTTAACTTCTCAGGCGACCGAGGGGTTGTGTTTTGCGATGTTGACGGAAGATCAGAGAAAAATATTACTATCCAAGAAAGATATAGATTTTTCTTATTTGTTAAATGAAGAGGCGCGGTTTAGGGTGAATGTGTTTTTGCAAAGAGGTAGTTTCAGCGCGGCAATGCGTTTGATACCGTCAAAAATTCCGACTATGGAATTTTTGAATATCCCTCCCATTGTCCATGATTTTACTCTGCGGGCGACTCAAGGTTTTTTCTTGGTGGTTGGTCCCTCGGGACATGGAAAATCAACGGCTCTTGCCGCTATGATAGATGAGATAAATCATAATAGAACCGAGCACATTGTTACCATTGAAGATCCGATTGAATATTTATATAACCCTGATAGATCAGTGATTGATCAGCGCGAGATCGGTTCTGATGCCCTGGGTTTTTCCGAGGCGCTCCGCGCGTCTTTCAGGCAGGACCCCAATGTTATAATGGTCGGAGAGATGCGCGATCCGGAAACAATCGCCGTGGCGATTACCGCCGCGGAAACCGGCCATCTCGTTTTCTCCACTCTGCACACAAACAACGCAGCTCAAACAATTGACCGTATTATTGATGCTTTCCCTCCTTCCCAGCAAAATCAAATCCGCGCTCAGATGGCCGGGAGTCTGCTCGGTATATTATCGCGCCGTTTGATACCTCAGGTTGGCGGCGGCCGTATAGCGGCGCATGAACTTTTGATTGCAAATTCCGCGGTGAGGAATTTAATTCGCGAAAATAAAACCCATCAACTTGATTTGGTCATTGAAACATCGGGGGAAGAAGGAATGATTTCTCTGAATAGATCGCTTGTGAATTTGGTAAAACAAAAAAATATTACACTGGATCAAGCCCAGCAGTATTCGTTAAATCCCAATGAGTTGAAACTGCTGCTTAAGTAGATATTTAGATCAAAAATAAAAAATCAAATTGCAAAATGACAAATCAAAATTAAAAAATGATTTTAAAAAAAGATTATATAATTTTACATTGAAATTAATTGATTTCATTGATAAATTGCCGAATGACAATGTTTCAAGGAGAATGGGAGATCAATTATTAAGAAGCGGTACAAGTATTATAGGGAATTATATAGAAGGACAATCGTCAAGCAGTAAAAAAGATTTTATAAATTTTTTTAATCACTCTTTAAAATCATCCAATGAAAGCAAATTATGGTTCGCAATACTTAGGGATAGTAAAAGATCGGACTTTAAAAAGACAGAATGGTTTTTGAGGGAACTTGACGAAATATCCAATATTTTTGGCTCAAGTATATTGACATTAAAAGGCAGAAAATAATTTTGATATTTAATATGTCGTTTTGATATTTAATGTCTAATTTTTAATATTTATTATGAAGTTTTCCTATCAAGCAAAAACAAAACAGGGTGAGTTGCAAAGCGGGGTTGTTGAAGCGTTTTCGCGAGAGGCGGCTATTGACGTTTTGCAAAGGCACGGGCTTATAATTCTAAAATTAAATACCGAGTCCGAGGCCCCGACTCTTACGAGACGTATAAGAATTTTTGAAAGCATCAAGAAAAAAGAAGTGGTTATATTTTCTCGCCAGCTTTCTACGCTTTTTAGCGCCAAGGTGCCGTTAGTTGAGAGCTTGCAGATCCTTTCCAGTCAGGCGATAAGCCCTATTTTTCAAGAGATTGTCATGGATATTGCGCGCGAGCTTGAAGGAGGAATGGCATTATCTCTGGCGATGTCTAAATATCCGAAGGTGTTTTCTAAATTTTATGTGAGCATGGTGAAATCCGGCGAAGTGTCGGGCAAGCTAGAAGAAGTTTTCAATTACTTGGCCGAAAGTTTAGAGCGTCAGAATAATCTATCAGCAAAAGTGCTCAACTCACTGATTTATCCGGCATTTATTCTGACGGTTTTCGTGGGAGTTATTATTTTAATGTTTGTATATGTGATACCGAAATTGAAAATTATGGTGGAAGAAACCGGCCAGAGCTTCCCCCTTCCCACAAGAATAATTTTTGGGGTCAGTGATTTTATTATCGTCTATGGACCGTATATTTTACCCCTGATTTTAATAGGGGGCTTCTTTGCCGGCAGATATTTTTTAAATACTCAGTCTGGGCGGTTGATTTTTGACAAATTCAAATTAAAAATTCCGATTTTCGGAGAATTGTTCCAAAAGATTTCCATATCTCGTTTTGCGGAGTCTTTGGGGACTTTGATATCCGGGGGTTTGCCGATTGTGCAGGCGATTGAGGTCACTTCCGATATTGTCGGCAACGAGTATTATAAAAACATTTTTATGCAAACAGCTCAGCAGGTGAGAAAAGGTTTTCCTATAAGTTCTGTTTTAAAACTTTATCCCGATATTATTCCGCCTATGGTCGCTCAGATGGTTTTTGTCGGCGAGGAGACCGGAAGATTGGAAGAGATTTTTAAAAAAACAGCCAATTTTTATGAACAGGAAACGTCTAGGATGCTGGATGCTATGGTTTCCTTGATTGAGCCAATGATGATTATAATGCTTGGCGGTATGGTGTTCATTTTGGTGGCTGCGATATTGATGCCGATTTATAATATTGCGCAGGGGATTTAAGGATAGAATTCAGAAAATAGAAGATAGAATTTAGAGGGTGTGAATAAATAAGTTTTGCGCGGATTTTATAAAATGTTATAATATATGTGGCTTATTAGTTTTTTGCTAGTTAGCTTGTTAATTTAAAAATAAAAAAGGTCGTCTTTAAATTAGTTGTTAGCTATCAGTTTATGATTGATAGCTAATAATTTTAAAAATAATAAAATTAAATTATGTTTTATAAAAATTCAAAAGGTTTTACTTTGATTGAACTTTTGATCGTTATTGCGATTATCGGTATTTTAGCTTCCATCACCTTGGTTAGCTTGAATTCCGCAAGGAATAGAGCCAATAGAGCATCGGCTTTGGCTAGTGCAGCCAGCATTATGCCGGAGTTGGTAACTTGCGCCGATGATGGAGGATTTGGCATGGATGCCGGAGCGCCGGTTATAACGGGCCCGATTTGTTGCGCTGCTGATCCTGCCGCCGTTGCTGATTGTGATGCCGTAGCCGAAGCTAAAAGCGGGCATACCTCTTTATGGCCAGATTTGGGTAATACCGGATGGGCGTATGCGACTCCGACGGGATCTCTTTCGGCTACAGATTATGTTTATACACTCACTAAAGCCAGTGAGACAACAATTACTTGCACATTTGCCACTAGTAAATGTCAGTAATTTTAATTTGAATCAGTAAATTAAAAACTTCGCTCAATAATCACGGGCGAAGTTTTTAATTTCTATAAAACGCGCGTATGCTATAATAAGTAATATGGATTACATTATTTTATTTCTTTTGGGTTCTGCCATCGGCAGTTTTTTGAATGTCTTAATTTATCGCCTTGAAGAGAGTGAAAAGCGAAAAACGCAAAGCGAAAAAGAAGACTCCAACTATCAAGGTTCAATTTCAATAGTTTTAGGGAGGTCGTATTGTCCGAATTGTAAGCATCAGATTCGCTGGTATGATAACATTCCGATTTTGAGTTTTTTGATTTTACGCGCCAAATGCCGAGATTGCCACGAAAAGATATCAATTCAATACCCACTAATAGAAATAGCAACGGGTATGCTATTTCTATTAATTTTCAATTTTCAATTTTCAATTTTCAATAAATTTTCAATAATCAATTTTCAAACAATTCAAATAACCGATTGGATTGTTTTGATGTATTTACTGGCTACGTTTTCTGGTTTGTTCGCTATATTGGTTTATGATTTCAAGCACTATATTATTCCCAATAAAATTATCTATCCACTTATTGCGCTAGTTTTAGGATTTGGCATTTTGAATTTGTTTGGAAATTGGAATTTGAAAATTGAAAATTTTAATTCTTGGCAAGAAATCATTCTCTCTTTATTGATTCCATTGTTCTTTTTATTTCTAATTGTAATATCAAATGGCAAATGGATGGGTATGGGTGATGTGAAGTTAGCGCTTTTTATGGCTTTATTTTTGGGTTGGCCCAGTGTTTTAGTGGCTGTTTTCTCCGCTTTTTGGCTTGGAACCTTAGTCGGCCTTCCGCTTGTTATTTTTGGCAAGAAAAAAATGCAAAGCCAGATTCCCTTTGGTCCGTTTTTAATTATCGGAACTTTCATTGCATTTTTCTGGAGCAGTCAAATTATTCAATGGTATCTGTCAATTAGTTATTAGTCTGCCAACCGGCTGATAGTTATTAGCTATGGGCTTTTGAATTTGATATAATATATTCAATAAAATTTTCAATTTCCAAGTAAAAAAATTTCCAAACAAATCTCAATTTCTGATGAATCAAATTTCAAACAAAACCTATAAATCCAATTTAGATGACAGAACTCTGGAGTTTGCCAAAAGAATTGTTCATTTAAGCAGAGCATTGCCAAGAGATACGGTTAACTTGGAATTGAAAAAGCAATTAATAAGATCAGGGGCTTCTGTTGGAGCCAATTATAGAGAAGCCAATGATGCTTTAAGTAAAAAAGATTTTGTTTATAGATTGCGAATTAACCGTAAAGAGGCCAAGGAAACACAGTATTGGCTAAATCTTATCATTGAAGCTAATCTTGAATTTCAAAAAAGAATAGAACCGCTTTTGCAAGAGTCAATAGAACTTATAAAAATATTTTCATCAATAATTGAAAAATCAAAATAACTATGTTTAAAAATTGGGGATTAAGTATTTGGAAATCGTTTGTAAATTGTAGGATTGGAAATTGGAAATTAGAATCTCAACAAGGTCACACTATAGCCGAGTTGATGGTGGTTGTGACAATTATTATTGTATTGAGTGGCATTTCTTTGTATAACTATCAGATTCGCAAAAAAAGCGATATTTTAATTCTTGAAACTCAGAAGGTTGCTCAGGCAATAAGGAGAGCGCAGAATTTGGCTCTATCTCCGCAAGTAGGGGGAAGCAATGTTAATGGTTTTGGAGTTTATATTATAACAACTGTAGCTGGAGGAAAGATCACGATTTTTAAAGATTTAAATGCAGATTATAAATACTCAAGCGGAGAGTCCGGAGAGTCCATTGAAGAGTCCATTGAAGTTGAAGAATTGATTTTGAATTCGCAAGTCAAAATTTCCAAATTGGAATCTCTCAGTGAAACATGGATTTCCGATGACACCCTTAATCTTTTATATATTCCGCCCGATCCTAGCGTAACTATATATAACAGTTCTGCAAGCACCAGTGCTTCCACTGCCGTTATCTCTATTTCTTTAATAGATGACAGCCAGACGAAAAAGATAAAAGTTAATTTAACGGGACTAGTGGAGGTGCAATAATTAGTTTATGGTTGGTAGTTTATAGTTTTTAGTTAATAAAAATAAATAAAGAATAATAATGAAAAAAATATTTAATATAAAATTTCTTAAACAAAAGCAATCTCAGATAATAGATATTCTTTTTTCATTTTATCTAAAAACTAAAAACTATAAACTAAAAACTGATGCCGGCTTCACTCTCCTTGAAGCGATTGTTGCTATTTTTATTTTGCTTGTAGGGACTACTGGCGCCATGACTTTGATTTCCAGGGGTATTGTCGGTCTTAATGTGTCAAGAGAAAATCTAATTGCGACTAATTTGGCTCAAGAAGGGTTGGAAATAATTCACAATATCCGCGATACTAATTGGTTGGATAGCGCTGCGCCGGATTGGAATGATTGGGATGATGATGGTATAGCTGATGATTGTTCTTTTCCTTGCACGGGGTTTGTTTTATGGAATAGTACAAGATTAGAACAAATACCATTTGACTTAAAATGGAATAATTTTAGCGGGCATTATGACAATATTGGTGTTTCGGAAAAGGCTTTTTACAGAATCATAAATATTATTGATAATCCCGATGGTAATCTATCAACGCCCGATGTCAGAGTCGTGTCAACTGTCGGTTGGGGCGGAGACGGTTCTTGTATCTCCGGCGGAGTACCAAGCAACAGGAAATATTGCTTAACCCTGGAAGAGCGGCTGTATAATTGGAGGTAATCAAACAGTAGAGTTTAGAGATTGGAGTTTGGAATTTAGAATTAATTTCTTGTAATAGATATGATAAATAAGGAAAAGATAAAAACATTTAAAGATTTAATTGTTTGGCAAGAGGGGCACAAGCTGGTTTTAATGATATATAAATTGACAGACAATTTTCCCAAAAAAGAAAATTATTCTCTAATAGATCAAATGCGACGAAGTACTGTTTCCATAACTTCAAATATAGCAGAGGGTTTTTCCAGGCAATATAATAAAGAGGGATTGCAATTTTATTCAATTGCAAAGGGTTCGGTGACAGAATTAGAAAATCAACTTTTAATAGCTAAAGATGTTAATTATTTGACAGACAATAATCGGTATAATGAGATGCTAGAACAAATAAATATAGTGCATAGATTGTTAAATGCATTTATCAGCAAGACGAGATCTTTTTATTTTCCAAACTCCAAACTCCAAACTCTAAATTCCGAACAAAGCGGCGCGACCTTGATTGAGCTTATGGCTGCGATATCAATATTTACCGCAACTTTAATAGTGGTAATGACTGTTTTAATTGCTGTTATTTCCAGCCAACGAAGATCGGTAAATGCCATAAATATAGAGAATGCATCATATTTTGTGATGGAAACCATTTCCAAGGAAATAAGAACCGGAAGAGACTTTTCTTGCAATAATCCTAGTTCTGCCGGCGATATTGATAATTGCAATGAATTGCAATTTACTAATTATCATGACGATATCATCGGATATAGATTAAACGGCAATCAAATAGAAAAGATTTGCGTGACCGATAATCTTCCATATGGTAATTGTGCCGCTGGAGTTTTGACTCCAGAGAATCTTAATGCCAGTTATTTTAAATTTGATTTATACGGGATAGTTCAACCCGATAATAAACAACCCAAGATTACGATAGTTATAAAAATTGAAACTTTAGCGAGTACTCCGGAACCCCAAAAACGAGATTTAAAATTACAAACAACGATATCATCCAGACAGCCGGATTCGTAGGATAAACAGAATTTAGAATATAGAATTTAGTCCGCCAGCTGGCGGATAGAATAAAAATTCCAGATTCTAAAATTAATAAATTGAAAATTACTCCAAACTCCAAACTCCAAACTCCAAACTCCACTCAGGGTGGCGTGACGTTGGTTTTGGCCTTGATCATTCTTAGTAATATCTTAATGATTGCTCTGGCAGTGGGAATTTTTAGCTTGAATCAATTAAAAATAACTATTTCCGCGAAAGAATCCACTTATGCTATTTTCGCCGCGACCTCCGGACTAGAGAGAGCATTCTATGAAATTAGAATAAACAATGATTGCTCTAATTTATCCCCCGGTCCATTCACGGAAACCCTCTCTAATAATGCCTCATATAGTGTTAGCGCAAGTCCCTGCGATCAACTATCCTCAACTATTACTAGCGCGGGAACTTATAGGCAAACATCAAGAAAAGTTGAAGCAAGCTGGTAAGATTTTGTCTAAAATTTAAAATCCGAAGGACGCATAAATTTTAGGGACAAAATCTTAACCCGTTAAATAACTTTGATTTTTTCAAAAATCAAAGTTAAAATTTGAAGGATATGTTCAAATTTTATTTAACAGGGTATTTAACAGGGTGCTCATTGTTGTAGCTAAATTTATTACGCTATCCAATATTTTTTAGCTCAAGTATATTGACATTAAAAGGCAGAAAATAATTTTGATATTTAATATGTCGTTTTGATATTTAATGTCTAATATTTAATTTTTTCTGGTATGACCAAACAACAAGCCAAAGAACGCATCAAAAAACTCAAAAAAGAAATAAATCATCATAGATATATGTATCACGTGATGGATAGACTGGATATTCCCGAAGCCGCGCTTGATTCTCTCAAGCACGAGCTTTTTAAATTGGAACAGGATTATCCCGATCTGATAACACGGGACTCTCCCACTCAAAGAGTCGGCGGCCAGCCGCTCGCAAAATTCAAAAAAGTCGCTCACTCTACGCGAATGCTTTCTTTGGAGGATGTTTTTTCTGAAGAGGAGTTGGAGGAGTGGGTCGCGCGAATACAAAAGCTTGTTTTAGACAAGAAATTGGATTTTTTCGCGGAATTGAAGGTTGACGGTTTTGCCATATCTTTGGAATTTGAGAACGGCGTTTTCGCAGTTGGATCAACAAGAGGAGATGGAATGGTTGGAGAAGATGTGACGCAAAATTTAAAAACCATAGAATCAATTCCTCTCAAACTTGAACAGACGCGGAACAGACGCGGAATAGATGCGGAATTAAATGAAAAAATAATAAAAAATATTGATGATAAAATCAGAAATGGAAGAATTGAAATACGGGGAGAGGTGTATATGACCAAAAAAACATTTGAAGAGATAAATAAAGAGCAGAAAAAAAGAAACGAGCCTCTTTATGCCAATCCCAGAAATACCGCTGCCGGTTCTATCCGTCAGCTTGACCCCAAAATTGCCGCATCCAGGAAACTTGATTTTTTGGCCTATGATGTCGTGACTGATGTAGGGCAGAAAACGCACGAAGAGGAACATTTAATTTGCAAAATGTTGGGATTTAGAACGGATAAATTTGCTTGTTTTTGCGGAAATGAAAAAGAGGTGATGGAATTTTGGGAAAATATCTCAAGGCGCCGCGAAAAATTAGAGTATTTGATTGACGGCGTGGTTGTAAGCGTAAATAGCAATGAATTATTTGAGGATTTAGGCATTGTGGGTAAGGCGCCGCGCGGCGCAGTTGCGTTTAAATTTGCGCCCATGGAAGCAACGACGAAGATTGAAAATATCGTTGTGCATGTTGGCAGGACCGGGGCATTGACTCCTGTTGCGCATTTAAAACCAGTCAAAGTGGCTGGAGTCACGATTAGTCGCGCGTCGCTTCATAATATAGACGAGATAAATCGTTTAGGGGCAAAGATTGGCGATACGGTAATCGTGCAAAGAGCGGGCGATGTGATACCGGACATAACAAAGGTTTTGACAGGTCTTAGAACGGGGAAAGAAAAAAAATTCCATATGCCAAAAAATTGTCCGGTTTGCGGGGAGAACGCGATAAGGATGCAGGGAGAGGTGGCATATAAGTGTATAAATAAAAAATGCCTGGCCAAAAAAAGAGAAAATTTATATCATTTCGTTTCTAAAAAAGCTTTTAATATAGTCGGCCTTGGACCCAAGATTATTGATACTCTTTTTGATCAAGAGCTTATTCAAGATGCGGCGGATTTATACGACTTAAAAGAAGGCGACCTTGCGCCAATTGAAAGATTTGCGGAAAAATCCTCGGCAAATTTAATAAACGCGATTGCGCAAAGCAAAAAAATATCTTTACCGAAATTTATTTATGGATTGGGAATTTTGCATGTGGGCGAGGAAACTGCTCTGCGACTTGCAGAGCAGTTTCCTCGAAAGTCAGATGACAAAAGTCAGATGACAAAAGTCGGACAACTTTTGAAATTCTTTCAAAATTTGTCTATTGAGGATTTGCAAAAAATTCCCGATGTCGGGCCCAAAGTCGCAGAGAGCATTTATGAGTGGTTCCATGATAAAATAAATATTGGATTTTTGGAAAAATTAGATAAAGTAGGTATTGGAATTTTAAGTCAAAGGTTAAATGTCAAGAGTCAAAGGTTGGTCGGATTATCTTTCGTTTTGACTGGGGAATTAAAAAGTATATCTCGCGATGAAGCTAAAGAAAAAATTAGAGCGTTTGGCGGCGCTGTGTCTGAATCAATATCAAAAAAGACGAATTATGCGGTGGTTGGCAAAAATCCCGGTTCCAAGTATGATAAAGCCAGGGAATTAGGTGTGAAGATGATTAAAGAAAGAGAGTTTTTGAAAATGATATAATATGATACTAATATACGAATTGATACGAATAATACGAATAATACAAATATCAAAACTGGGGACACATTAGTATTATTCGTTGTATTCGCACGCATTAGTATATTGGTATTGTGCTCATGATTTCCAAAGACGAAGTAAAAAAAATCGCTGGATTGGCGAGAATAAAAATATCAAAAGAAGAGGAGAAATTACAAAAAGATATTTCTTCCATTTTGGAGTATATGGATACTTTAAATGAAGCTGATGTTTTGACGGTCAATCCGCAGATTAATGCGGCGGTTATTTCCAGTGTGGTAAGAGAAGATGAAATAATAGAGAGAAATCTGCGAGAAGAAGAAGAGACAGCCGCTATTATTGTTAAATCTTCTCCAGACCATGACAATGGATTTATTAAGGTAAAGGCTTTGTTTAAAGTTTAAAGTCCGCAGGACGCGCAAATTTTAATTACAAAACTTTATCCCGCGCTAATTCATTAAATAACGTTAAATTATTAGTTATTAATTATTAAATTTTTAACAGTATGAAAAATTTTTTGAATCTGCGTCAATCTGCGTCAAATCAGCGCAAACCCGCGTCTCGTGGCTTCACCCTTCTTGAGCTTTTGGTGGTGATATCAATAATCGGGCTTTTAGCATCTATTGCTTTGGTTAGTCTTGATTCGGCAAGGAAAAAAACTCGAGATACTCAAAGATTATCCGATATGGCGGGAATACAGAAGGCATTAAGATTGTATTATGAGAAGAATAATCAGTATCCGGATAATTCCGCTGGAGGTTACGATGAGATTGATTGTGCCGAATGGGATTTCGGTTATTATGACTCTAATGACACCTTCATTGATCCTTTGGTTAATGAAGGATATTTTACGAAAGTTCCCGGAGATACTGTTTTTGAAGGATGTTCCGGTGGTTCCGGTGGTTATCGCTATAATTTATATCCTGCTGGCAGTAATGGCTGCGATTTATCCAGGGGGAAATTTTATATTTTAGGTGTTACTAATATGGAGTCTGTATCGGGCCAACATCTCCAAAGTCCGGGATTTAAAGAGTGCGGTTTTGATTGGTATTCAGCTGGTTTTGAGTGGTATGCCGGATCCTTTGAAAAATGATTATTGATAATTAGTAACTAGCGATTAGGAGTTAAGAATCAGTAAATGGCGAATTTAGAAAGTTTTACAATCAAAAAAGCCATAGATAGCTTAAAGAAAAAAGAATTTTCCGCAGTTGAATTGGCGAGAGAAGTATTGGCGAATATCAAAAAAACCGATGATAGAATCGGCGCTTATTTATCGGCGCTGGAAGATTCTGCGTTAGCTCAAGCAAAAGAAGCCGATAGTCAAATTGCCAAGAGCGAGTATTTTGATTTATTGGGAATACCCCTTGCCATAAAAGACAATATCTTAATCAAAGGGGAAAAATGCACGGCTGGTTCTAAAATTTTGGAAAATTATACGGCTTTATATGATGCGACCGTTATTAAAAAATTGCGAATGCAATACGCGGTTTTTTTAGGGAAAACCAATATGGACGAATTCGCCATGGGTTCTTCCACGGAAAACTCGGCTTTTCAAAAAACCAAAAATCCCCAAGATTTAGAACGTGTGCCGGGGGGTTCTTCTGGCGGTTCGGCCGCGGCTGTCGCCTCCAATCAATGTCTGGGAGCTTTAGGTTCGGATACGGGCGGGTCTATTCGCCAGCCGGCGGCATTTTGCGGAATAGTGGGATTCAAACCGACATATGGCGCTGTATCGCGTTACGGTCTTATGGCTATGGCTTCTTCCCTTGATCAGATTGGTCCCTTGGCGAAAACCGTGGAGGACGCGGAAATTTTATTTAACGCGATTTGCGGAAAAGACAGAATGGATGCCACTTCGGTTCACTATGGAGAATTAAAATTGCCGATTAAAAAAATAAATCAAATGACGATTGGTGTGCCCAAAGAATATTTTGACAAAGGATTGGATGAGCGAATCGCGGATAAAGTGATGGCGGCGATTAAAAAATTTGAACAAGCCGGAGCAAAAATAAAAGAGATTAGCTTGCCGTATTCAAAATATGCAATTGCCGTGTATTATATTATAATGCCATCGGAAGTTTCTTCCAATTTGGCAAGGTATGACGGCATTAAATACGGTTTTTCAAGGCAAGAAGGGGATTTAATAGATGTTTATCTGAATTCTCGCGATCAAGGTTTTGGACCAGAAGTAAAGAGGCGCATAATGCTCGGCACTTATGCGTTATCTGCCGGATATTATGATGCTTATTATTTGAAAGCGCAAAAAATTCGCGCAAAAATCAAGGGGGATTTTGATGATGCATTTAAAGATGTTGATTTGATTATGGGACCGGTAACCCCAAATCTGCCGTTTAAGTTCGGAGAAAAAACAGAAAATCCTCTTTCAATGTATTTGGAAGATATTTATACTGTTCCGGTGAATTTGGCGGGGCTCCCGGCGATGTCACTGCCTTGCGGAAAGATTGGGGATTTGCCAGTGGGGCTCCAGATTATTGGGAAACATTTTGATGAAGGAACAATTTTTGAAGCAGGGAAATTCTATGAGCAGAGTTTATAAAAACAATTGACGATTGACAATTGACAATTGACTAAATTCAGTCAAATGTTAAATGTTTATAGTCAAATGTACGCGAAGCGTGTATCCGTTTGATTACAATTTATTTCTAGATTTTTTTTATTCGGAAACTTGGGAACAAATAATTTTTTGGATTAAATTATTTTCCGGAGTTTTTTCAGCTGTTTTATTTATTGGCATAGTAATTTTAGGCATTAAAACCAAAAAGTTTTGGGAAAGAATAGGTAATTTAGTCCAAACAATTGAAGCTGTGCATGAAATAAAGGGCAAAGAAAAAATGACAAAAAAATGGCAGGAGATTGTGGCTAAATCCAAATCACATATAGAATCGGACCACAGATTATCCATTATTGAGGCCGATAAATTAATGGACGAGCTTTTAAAAAATATGGGTTTTAAGGGTCGCGATATGGGGGAAAGATTAAAGGGGGTGAATCAAAATCAAATTTCCAATATCAATGAAATCTGGCAGGCCCATAAAATCAGAAATAATTTGGTGCACGATGTTTATTTTAAACCAGCGCACAGCGATACGGAATTTGTCATTAAAACCTACGAGAACACCCTGAAAGAGGTGGGGGTGTTGTAATGAAAATTTAAGATATAAAAATTTGCAGAAATTTTTACAATATTTCAAAACAGAATTATTTTTGCAGGAATTAGCGCTATTTTCCATTGCCCAGTTTTTGGGTATTTTTTTAGCAAGAAGAGTGGATTGGGTGATGGCGGGGGCGCAAATCACGGCAGAGCAAATATCGGTGTCTGATTTTGTAATTTATTTTTTGATTGGCACTGTTTTGATTTTCGCCTTATCTCAAAAATCAAGAATATCGGGATTTTTGATGAATATATTTTTTGTGTTTACTTTATTTTTGGGAGCTAGTTTTTTCTTTTCCTTCTTCATAAATCAAGCGTCGGCTTTTTATTTTTCTGTTGCTTTAATCATAGCTAGATTTGTCTTCCCGTCTATTTTTCTACATAATTTTTTATTTTTGCTTTCTATTTCTTCTTTTTCAAGTATTTTGGCCCTGCAAATGACGCCGACAGTCATAGTTATTTTGCTTGCCGCTTTGGCGGTTTACGATATTGTTTCCGTATATTTGACCGGACATATGGTAAAAATGGCAAAAACCATGATAGAGAGGCATTTGATTTTTGGGTTTATTATACCTGAGAAAATTAAATATAATTTTTGGGGTGTTCAAAAAGCCAAACCCGGGCAAGGGGTTGTGTTTCTTGGCGGAGGAGATGTTGGTTTGCCTATTTTTCTTGTGGCCAATGTCGCGGCTTCTAATTTGACCGGTGGAATAATTGTTGCCTTGTTTGCCGTATTGGGGATGATTTTAAGTTATTATTTGTTTGTATCGCAAAAATTCAAGAAACCAATGCCGGCCTTGCCTCCGATATCAATGATGACTATCTTGGGTTATTTAATTATTCAGGTTTTGGGATGGTTATAAATTAGCGAGCTGTTGCATTTTTAAGGGGTGAGAGTAAAATTAAAGTATAAAACAGGTTCAGTGTTAGCTTCTGTCTTTTAGAAATTTACTAAAAACTAGAAACTAAAAACTAGAAACTAATTAAAATGGCAGAAAATATCGAAGAGAATGAATATATACCGGTCGCCAGCTTGGAAGATTTTACCGGTAAAATCAAAGTTGAAGTGCAAAACGAAGAGCTTCTTATCATTAATGTTAGAGGGGAAATTTATGCTATCTCCGACAGATGCGGTCATATGGGAGTCTCCCTTTTTTATGGAGAGCTTGATGGTTATAACATAGAATGCCCATTGCACGGAACGCAATTTAACGTGCAGACAGGTGAAGTTGCGAATCTTGAAAGCAGGAAACCAAAATTAAAATTTTTAAAAGATGATCTTGATGCCCTGTTAAAAGGATTGGGTTTACCGCTTGTTAAAATAAAGCCGCTTAAAATTTATAAAGTGAAGGTTGAAAATGGAGTAATTAAAGTCAAGATGCCCAAGGTATAAAATTTTTAAAAAATCACCAATTATTAGACACCTCCGATATAAAATCGGAGGTGTTGAGTTTTACGCTAGACTTGGATAGTATTTGAATAATGAAAAAAATAGTTATTATTCATTATCACGAAATAGCCTTAAAGGGGCGTAATCGCGCCTTTTTTGAGAATGTTCTTTTGGAAAATATTAAATTATCATTAAGGTCCGAAAAAGTTGACGATATTTTCAGGGTCTACGGAAGAATTATTGTCAGATTAAACGCCGACTCACGCATTGATTCAATTATAATAAAACTGGAAAAAGTCTTTGGGATTGCTTATTTTGCTGTTGGGTTTAAGGGATCAAGGGATTTAGAGGCGTTAAAAGGAGATATATGGGAAACATTAAAAAATGAAGAATTTGAATCTTTTCGGATAACGACAAAAAGAGGCGACAAATCTTTCAAATACAGTTCTCAAGAAACGGATAAAATAATCGGTTCCCATGTCTGGCAGAAAATTGAAGAAGCCGGCAGGAAACCGAAAGTTGATTTAGAAAATTTTGACATCAATATCGTGATAGAAATATCCAGCCAAGGAACATTTTTCTATTTTAAAAAAATAAAAGGTCTTTCTGGTTTTCCTCCGGGAACTTCCGGCAAGGTAGTTTCTTTAATATCCGGAGGATTTGATTCGCCTGTGGCTACCTGGAAAATAATGCGTCGCGGAGCGGAGGTTATTTTTGTTCATTTTCACAGTTATCCGTCAACATCATTGGCATCCAAAGAAAATGTTAGAGAAATTATAAAAATTCTTACGCAATATCAATTTTATTCTAAAGCATATTTTGTGCCGTTTCTGGATATACAAAAATCAATAATGTTGAATTGCGAGCAGTCTTTTGGCGTGATTTTATATCGTCGGTTTATGATGCGTATCGCGGAAAAAATTGCGAAGAATGAAAACGCGAAAGCGCTTATAACTGGAGATTCTTTGGGTCAAGTTGCTTCGCAAACATTGGAAAATATTGCAGTTGTTTCCAGCGCTATTGATTTGCCTATTTTGAGACCATTAATAGGAGAAAATAAAGAGGATATAATAAAGTTATCTCAAGAAATCGGAACCTTTGATATTTCTTCAAGACCGGTTGAGGATTGCTGCAGTTTATTTGTGCCAAAACACCCAAAAACGAAAGCCAGAGTGGAGGATGTTATGGAGATGGAAAAGAAATTGGATATTGATGAGCTTATCAGAAGCGCTTTAGATAAAACAGAAGCAGAGATTTTTGATATCTAGCAATATTTATAAGGTTTATACAATAAAAGGCGCGCGCATTTTATTGATTCTTAGGAAGTTTTACCATATAGGTATTTTTTAGCTTATATCCCAGTTTTCTGTAATAGTTTCTCGCGCCGATTCCGGAGATAACTGCAATTTTTGAAAAGCCGAATTCTTTCTTTGCGATTTTTTCCGCTTCTTTTATTAATTTTCTTCCAAGGCCCAGGTGCTGCGATTTACCCCCTTTTTTATTTATTTTTTCCATTTGTCCGTAGGTATGCGCCTCGCGGATGATAGCGGTGTTTTGCAAGATTGGGAAGATGAAAGATGGCAGAATTATCCCGTGAGCGGGTTTGCGGCCATTTTTGGCATGGTCTCCGCTTAGCAAAGCGGAGCAAAAATGAGACGCATCCTCGGAGCCCGCGGCTGGGCGGGAGAGAATGAGCGAATGGGATAATTCTGCCATCTTTTCTTCCGTATTATTTATTCTTAATCTCAAAAGCGCGACCAATTTGTCGCTTTTAGTATCCTCAAAAGATAAAAATATCTCCCTTCCGCCAGAAGCTGAATAGTCTTTTCTTATAAGTTTTAAATTATGAGCTTCGGGTTTCAAGTCTTTTATTTCTCGGCATCTGATGCATCGGCATTGTTTGCCTTCTTTTGCCATTTCTTTATGAATAATTTCTCGCAAATTGGAAATTTTCCCGCCAGCTTCAATGCTCGGAGTGGGAATATCGCGAATGACGCGGACAACGCGGCAATATTCCGGAATTTTCGTTTTGGCGTTTTTTAGGATATTTATAATTTGTTTATCGGAATAGGGTTTATATTTGCCATTTTTATATAATATGTAAAGTGGTGTTCCTTTCAAAACTACGCAAGGATAAATTTTTAGCATATCCGGCTGGAAATCGGGATTTATAAATAATTCTTCAATCATTTTTTCATCACGTTTGGAGTTTGATCCGGGTAAGCCCAACATAATATGATAATTAATTTTAAACCCGTAATTTTTTAGCAGTTTTGTCGCTAAAATTGTTTCTTTGACGGAGTGTCCGCGGCTACATTTTTTTAAAATATTGTCATAAATACTTTGGACGCCGAGTTCAACGCGCGTGCATCCGTACTCGCGCATTTTTTTTATTTCTTTTTCATTTATCCAGTCCGGCCGCGTTTCTAGCGTTAATCCAATAATCCTGTTTTTCGCCGTTTCATTTTTCTTTTGCGCGGCATCTAATCTTTTTAGTAAGTTTTTAATTTTCGCGCTTCTATCAAACTTTTCCTTGTTTTTAGTTTTCAGTTTTATTCGCCACGACGGATTAGTTTGATTTACTGCCTCAAAGCAGCGAAGAATAAACCAAATCTGATATTTTTCGGGTATTGCTGACCATGTTCCTCCGGCTATAATTAATTCAATCTTATCGGTTTTATGTCCTTGGGCGCAAAGAGACTCCAGGCGGGATTTTACTTGCCTATAAGGATCAAATTTATTGGTAATCGCGCGCATCACGGCCGGTTCATTGGAAAGATAGCTTTTGGGCATGCCTTTTTCTGTTGGACAGTAGATGCATTTTCCCGGACATCCGAAATCCGGAGTGATGACAGTGATTGAGGCGATGCCAGATAATGTTCTGACCCTTTTTTTCAGCAGGATATCTTCAAGAGCGGAATTGGCTGTAATTTTTCTAGATTGGATGAGTTTGTGATAAACTGAAATGAGATCGGTATTTTTGGGAATACGGCTGGCATCAGTTTGCTCGGAAACATTTTTTAGGGATTGGCGTTTAATCTGGGAAAACTTAAATCCATTTAGCTTTTTATGCGCTAAAGCGGTAAAAATAATATTTTTTAGAACCCGTTGATTAATTGATTTATTTGCCATGGAAAAAGAAACCGTTAAATATTTAATAAAAAAAACCCTTTCTAATTATTCAAGTATCGCCGCAGATTTTGACAGGACCAGGGGATTTTCTTGGCGGATTATGCAAGAATTTGCCAAATTTGTAAAGCCGGGGGATGTGGTGCTGGATTTTGGTTGTGGCAACGGCCGATTGTTGGATTCACTGGAAATAGAAAACATAGTTTATAAGGGCGTGGATCCCGTGCCGGAATTTATCAATATTGCTCGTCAAAAATATCAGGATGTTACTGCTTTTGATCAATCGGCTCGAGGACTGGCGATAAAAACAAAAAGAAGCATGGAATTTAAAGTTATGGATTTTGATGTTGATGATTTCAAGATAGATTTTCCCGATAAATATTTTAATCATATTTTTGCAATTGCCGTTTTCCATCACTTGCCGTCACGCGAGTTGAGAAAAAATGTTTTGAAAGAATTTAAGAGAATCCTGAAAGACGACGGGTGTATCTTTATTTCTGTCTGGAATTTGTGGCAAGGAAAACATCTTTTTGAGATTTTAAAGTTTTTTTTAATGAAAATTTCTGGTAAAATAATAGGAGGAAGATTTTTAAGGGGATGGTATGATGGCGTGTCTGTTGCAGATTTGGATTCCGGAGATTTGTTTATTGATTACACCACTACGGATAAAAATATTGTAGTTCGTCGTTATCATCACGCATTTTGCAAAAAGGGGATATCGGATATGGCCAAAGACGCAGGATTGCGACCCCAAAAAATCTTTTATGATCATAAGGGATTTAATATTTGCGCGATCATAAGGGCTTCGTCCAAAATTTGAAGTTTTTAGAGCGAGCAAATTTTGGCTACGAAACCTTACCCTGTTAAATAACTTTGATTTTTTTAAAAATCAAAGTTAAAATTTGAAGGATATGTTCAAATTTTATTTAACAGGGTGCTCATTGTTGTAGCTAAATTTATTACGCTATACAATGTCCGCTCATAAATTTAGACAACAATGGCAAAGCTAACATTTTACGGAGGAACAAAAATTGTTACAGGAGCCTGTTATCTTTTAGAGGCCAATAATAAGAAGGTTATTGTTGATTGCGGGATGTTCCAGGGCTCTTGGTTTACGGAGGAAAAAAATTACGAACCCTTTCCCTTTGATCCCAAACAAATTGATGCGTTTTTTTTGACACATGCTCATATTGATCATTGCGGTAGAGCGGCGAAACTTTATCGAGACGGGTTTCGCGGGAAATTTTACGCTACAGCGCCGACTTTGGATTTCTCCAGAATTATGCTTGCCGATAGTCATCATGTGATGCTCGAGGATTCCGAAAAAAGGGGTTTGCAGCCATTTTACGGTTTAAATGATATAGCCGGACTTATGGATTTGGCTGTTCCCTTGAAATATGGGGAAAGAGTTGATGTTGCTGGAGGTTTTTCTTGCCGCGTCAGGAATTCCGGCCATATTTTAGGATCGGCATTTTATGAATTTTTTGTGGAAGAAAATAGTTTATCCGCTGATGGGCGAGCCAGAAAAAACAAAATTGTTTTCTCTGGAGATCTAGGCAATCCCCCCACCCCCCTTATAAAACCGATTGAATATATTGATGAAGCGGATTATTTGGTAATTGAATCGGCCTATGGCGATAGACTTCACGAACATCGCGACCAAAGGAAGGAATACCTTGAAGACGCGATAGAGGAAACAGTCAAATCCGGAGGGGTATTGATGATACCGGCGTTTGCCATGGAGCGCACCCAGGAACTGCTTTATGAATTGAATGATCTTGTAGAGCATGGTCGCGTGCCACAAATCCCCATTTTTATAGATAGTCCGCTTGCGATAAAAGCAACGGAAGTTTATCGCAGGTATGATGATTATTATAATAAAGAAGCGACATATGTTATAAGTTCCGGCGATGAGATTTTTAAATTTCCCGGCCTTAAATTTACGGAAACAGTTGAAGAATCAAAAAAAATAAATGAAGTTCCGGCGCCAAAAATAATTATCGCCGGATCAGGCATGTCTACGGCTGGCAGGATATTGCACCATGAAAAAAAATATTTATCAGATCCCAAGAATACTTTATTGATATTTGGATATCAAGCAAAGGGGTCGCTGGGCAGAAGATTGCTTGAGGGTCAGACAGAAGTGAAGATACATGGCGAGACAATTTTCGTTAGGGCAAAAATAAAATCAATCGAAGGATACTCGGCTCATGCCGATCAAGACGGCCTGGTAAAATGGGTTAGGCCAATGAGACATACTCTAAAAAAAGTTTTTATAGTGCAGGGTGAAGACGAGGCTGCCCTTAAACTGGCGACGGTTTTTAAAGATAAATTAACCGTTGATGCTGTTGTTCCGGAATACGGTCAGGAGTTTATTTTAGAATAATAATATATAATCACAGTATTGACAGCCATATTTTATTTATTTAGTATATTGGCAGTCTTACGACGAGAGTGCTAAAATAACAATTGATAATTAACAATTGACAATTGACTAAATTCCGTCAAATGTCAAATGTTAACAGTCAAATGTTCGCGAAGCGAATGAAACCATTCAATCATTTCACAATCAAAGCTCAAGATGCGCTGATGAGAGCGCAGGAAATCGCTTTTATTAAATCGCAATATCCGATAGATCCCTTGCATCTTTTAAAATCGTTGGCCGAGCAGGATGAAAGCGTTATCCCGACAATTTTAGAAAAGATCGGGGTAGACCTTGATCTTATGGATTTGCAGATAGATACATCTCTAGAAAATGTCGTAGCCAATCAAAAAAAGCAGCAAGGCGGAGTTTTCGGTCAGATTCCAATAAGCCAGGAAATGGCTAATATCTTGGAAAAATCCAATCAGGTTTCAAAGCATATGAAAGATGACTTCATTTCCACGGAACATTTGCTTTTGTCTTTATTGGAGGTTCCATCAAGAGCAAGAGATATCTTGGAGAAATTTAAAGTTACCGGCGAACAGATTATGCAGATTTTGGCGTCTGTTAGGGGCTCGCAAAGGATTACTGATGCTGAGCCGGAGAGTAAATATCAGGTTTTGGAAAAATATGCAAAAAATCTTACGGAAATGGCGCGAAGCAAAAAATTAGATCCAGTAATTGGTCGCCAAAAAGAAATCCGCCGCGTGATGCAGGTTTTATCGCGCCGCACGAAAAATAATCCTGTTTTAATAGGCGAGCCGGGCACCGGAAAAACCGCGATAGCAGAAGGTCTTGCGCAAAGGATTATTGATGGCGACGTTCCGGAAAGCCTTAAAGACAAAGAAATAATTTCTCTTGATTTAGGAGCATTGGTGGCTGGTACAAAATATAGGGGAGAATTTGAGGAAAGATTAAAGACGGTGTTGAAAGAAATTGAAAACCAGGGCGGTAAAATAATTTTATTTATTGACGAGTTGCATACCTTGGTGGGGGCGGGCGCGGCTGAAGGAGCGGTTGATGCTTCTAATATGTTAAAACCGGCATTGGCTAGGGGCGATTTGCACGCGATTGGCGCAACAACCATAAAAGAGTATCAAAAATATATAGAGAAAGATCAGGCGTTGGAGCGTCGTTTTCAGCCGGTTTTAGTGCAGGAGCCGTCTCAAGACGAGGCGATTGCCATACTGCGCGGCTTAAAAGAAAAATACGAGATGCATCACGGAGTGAAAATCACCGATTCCTCAATTATCGCAGCCGTTAAACTATCCTCTAGATATATTGCGGATAGGTTTTTACCCGATAAAGCCGTTGACTTGATAGATGAAGCGGCTTCATCCCTAAGGATGGAAATTGATTCCATGCCTCAGGAGTTGGATCAAGCTCATCGGGAATTGATGCGTTTAAGGATAGAGGAGGAAGTGCTTAAAAAGGAAACTGATCCCTCCGTAAAGGAAACAATAAAAAATATTCGAAAACAGATTGCTGATTTTAAAGAAAAAACAAAAGATTTGGAAATGCAGTGGCAAGCTGAAAAAGATAAAATTTCCAAAATCACTGACGCAAAAAAGAAAATTGAGGGATTAAAACAGGAAGCTGAAATCGCAGAACGCAATGCCGATTTACACAAAATTGCGGAAATTAGATACTCCAAAATTCCTAGTTTTGAAAGAAATATAAAAGATTTTGAATCTTCGCTGGCGCGTTTGCAAAAAAAGCGCAGGATTCTCAAAGAAGAAATAACCGAAGAAGATATTGCTCGCGTTGTTTCCAATTGGACCAATATTCCGATTTTAAAAATGCTGGAGGAGGAAGCGCAAAAATTATCAGGCATAGAAGAAACTTTAAAATCTCGAGTTGTTGGGCAAAGCGATGCGATAAAAGCGGTGGCTAATGCCATTCGTAGATCTCGCGCCGGCATTTCCGAAGAACAAAAGCCGATTGGCAGTTTTATATTTTTGGGACCAACGGGAGTTGGCAAGACCGAGCTTGCAAAGGCGCTTGCTGAATTTATGTTTTCCACCGAGCAGGCGATCGTGAGGGTTGATATGTCAGAATATATGGAAAGCCACGCGATTTCCAAAATGATTGGATCTCCGCCCGGTTATGTTGGTCACGAAGAAGGAGGGCAATTAACCGAGATCATTAGGCGAAAGCCGTATAGTGTGGTGCTTTTTGACGAAATAGAAAAAGCGCATCCGGAAATATTTAATATCTTGCTTCAGATATTGGATGACGGCCATTTGACCGACTCCAAGGGAAGAAAAGTTAATTTTAAAAATACTATTATTATTATGACTTCCAATGCCGGATCTGATATAGTCCAGAAGATTAATAAGTTTGGCTTTGATCTTTCAGATGACAAGCAATTGGTCAGGGCGGAGAAAGAAAGCGAAGCCAAAGAAAAAATTAAAGCAGCTCTTAAGGATTATTTTAAGCCGGAATTTTTGAATAGAATTGACGAGATGATTGTGTTTAACGGCCTTACCCCAGGGGATTTGGAAGAAATTATTGAGATTCAGCTGGAGAAAGTTTTTGCGCGTTTAGCCAAAAGGGGCATTAAGATAAAAGCTACAAAAAAAGCCAGGGATTTATTGGTGGAAAAGGGATATGATTTGCAATACGGAGCGCGTCCTTTAAAGCGCGTTATTCAACGCTTGATTTTGGATCCAGTAGCAAAATTCATTATTACTGGCCAGATTAAAGAAGGCGAAGAGATAGCAGTTGATCAAGAAAATGGTGAAATAATCATCAAAAAATCCAGCACTAAAGGCGCCCTGGCGCTCGTATAGTGGTTATAAAATTATAATGTTATAAAATAAAAAGCTTTGATTGAATTTGACTTTATGATTTATAACTTTTAACTTTATAATCTACTTATACCATCTCTTAATTTCTTTCGTTGAAACTTTTTTGCGGCGCATGATTTCTTTTCTTTTTTTCAGGGCGCGTGGCAGATATCTGATGAATCTCGGCAATCCGACAAAAATCGTATAAGGCTCAAAGATTAGGGAATAAACAAAAAGCTGTATTTCCCTGTTTAAGAATTTATAAATATCAGGCCATCTAAAAATTCCTAAATCATTTTTAATAAATGTAAGCCGCAGATTCACCCAATCCAACATTTTTTTATTTTTGGGCAGTGATTTTCGTTGTCCGATAAAATCCCATCTGCTTTTACTTGTGCGTTTGGTGGTTTGGCGTTCGTGCCAGGCGATGACTTGCGGCGTGAAATAATTTTTCCATCCCAGAAGATGCATCCTCCAGCCAAGGTCAATATCGTCTCCATACCAAAAATAATCTTCATCATGATACTCTCCCCAAACGGCGGAATCTTCCAGCGCCCCGCGACGCCAAAACGGACAAGCGCCCTCATAGGAAAAAATTTCTTCTTCTTTCGAAAATTGTCCGGTATCTTTTATGCCGTGTCCGCGATTGACTATGCGGCGTGATTTATAGATTTCAAATCCCGCAGTATCTATAATATTTGTTTTTATTTTTAGTTCTGCGTTGTTCTGTGTTTGTTCTGTGTTGTTCTGTGTTGCGAATGGAGCGAGCTGATAAATTTTTGCTTGAAGCGCGCCGATTTTCGGGTTTTGCTCCATTATTTCCACCGCTTTTTCAAGAAAATCTTCTTTAATCCAAACATCAGCGCAAAGCCCCAAAATATATTTTCCGGAAGTCATCTTAGCAGCGCGGTTCTGTCCGGGTCCAAAACTGTAATTTTTATCAGCTTTGAAAAACTTCGCTCTCGGAAAATCATTTCTTACGATTTCCAGGGTTTTATCGCTGGAATTATTGTCAAAAACCAAAACTTCATAGTTTTTATAAGTCTGGTTGAAAACCGCTTTCAAACAATCGCGAATGCGCTTTTCTTCATTATAGACAACAAGATTTATGGAAACGAGAGGATTCATAAATAATAATTTTAAATTTTAAAATCTAAATTTTTAAATAATTTCAAATGTTTTAATGTTTAAAAATTAAAAATTGGAAATTAAAAAATTTTGCGTTCCCTTGATATCCCATATATTGCCCCAACCAATATCATCAGTCCTAAAAATACTCTTTCATCAAAAATTGCCGGATCAGTCATTGAATAAGCGATAATCCATGCGATATATAGAATTGAAAAAAGTCCGAAAAATTTTATTAAGACATTTTCGTCTTGCGATAGATTTTTAATTTTTTTGTAAATTTCATAGATAATTGCCAGAAATACGGCAAAAGCAAAAATGCCTATTTCCGCCAGAATTTGCAAAAATAAATTATGCGCGGATGATCCCGCTTTGGCTAATGCGATATTTTGCTTCAAGACAGCGGGGAAATTTCCGATACCAACGCCAAGCGCAGGATTTTTAATTATTGATTTTGCGCTTTCTTTCCATATCCAAATGCGTCCCTGATTTGATGTCTCTCCTGCGTCAAAAATGGATGCTAGCCGGTTTATCAGAACTCGGCTTTCTTCGGTTTCATTTTCAATTAATTGGAATTGCTTGGAATTAAATATTGGCTGGGAAATAATGAGCGCTACGATGAAAAAAATCAGCGGTAAGGTCAATTTTAAAATAATTTCTTTTGGCGCGATTTTTTTGAAATAATAAAATCCAATTATTAAAATTGGCAGAGCGGTGGCCGCCCAGATGCCACGTGTGCCGGAAAGCACGATGCCTAAAGAAAAAATGCCGAGTAAAAAATAAGCCGGTAAACAAGATTGGGAAACAGTTTTTCTAAAGATAATAAAAGTTGAAACAAATACCGAAACGATTAAAAGATAGAGCGGAAAACTGTGGCTATCAGGGAAAGAAGAGAACATTCTCAAATGGATTGTGCCGTTAAAATATGCAAACCAAGTGTTGGCTGATATGGCGATATTGGCCCAGGCGTTGCCGTATAGATTTTTTTCAATCGTTAATGCCCAGAATTCAATAAAATTATTTATGGGCATCAGATAAGCCAAGATAAGTTGCAAGACTCCGATTGAGGCGATGAATATTCCGGAAAAAATAAAATTACGGCCAAGGCGCATGAAATTTTCACGATTGATGACATGTCTTACGACAAAAAACAGCATCCCCAAATTCAAGAAGTATATAATTCTTTTGATTCCGGCGATGGGGTCTTCGGCTTTCAGTAAGGATAAAATGGCGATGAAGGTTAATAGACTAATCAATATTTCTAAGCGGAATTGTTTTAAGGAGGCGCGCGCAATTCCTTTTGAAAACATTGCGAAAGAAATTACGCGCGCTTCTAAAATGAATTTTACAAATAAAATCAAAACCAGAATCCGCCAGATGTTGAAGTTGTCAAAACTTTCCGTGATGGGAAGCGCTAAAAATAAGGGGATTGATCTGGCTGTGAACATTACGGAATCTTCAAGGGAAGAAATGATGAGTATGGTTGGTAAAAAAATAGCCAAAAACAAAGCGCTTTCGCGCGGTAAAATTCCGATAGCTATTAAAATAACAAACAGCAATTCTATGAAGAAAGCGATGTTTATGATGGATAATATTTTTCCCATGCAAGTTTTAATTTTTTCTCAAAAATAGCAAAAATTATTGCTGTTAAAATGATAATCAACCCGATTATAGTCAAAATTGCTCCCGATTTCAATGGTTTGGAATCAAATTGCAATATTATTTTATGGTCTCCAGCTGGAACGAAAATGGCCTGGAAAAGATAGTCAGCCTGATAAATTTTTGTATCTTGGCTATCAATCTTAGCCTGCCAGCCGGGATAATGAGTTTGGTTAAAGACTAAAAAGCCGTTATTTTCATTTTTGACGGACAGCTTCCATATACCTGGCGTTGCATCTTCAATTATTATTTCTTGTTTTTCGGTTTCCTGGATTGCGACGGTGATAATCTCTGGATTTTCTTCTAGGATTACAGTCTTTCGGGGATATATTTCTTTTAATTTCATTAGCGCGTCATCTGCATTACTTGCAACTGTATAATCAGTTACAAAAAAAGCTCGGGGAAAATAATCTGTATTGATGCATAAATTTCCGACCTTCTCCAATGTGTTTGCGCGTTCCGGAATGAATTGGCAGGGGAGATATTTTATGCCGGCAAGATCAATTAAGTTAGCATTTTTTACCATAATATCAACAAAATTGCCGTATCGCGCAAGCGCCAGGGGATTATAGCCGTCAAAAGCGTAAATCTTCCGCATTTGCGTTGAGTTATCGGAAAATTCTGGGATTTTAAATACCTTAAATTTATCTATTTCGTCCAGCGCCTCGTATTCTTGCAGGATATTCTGAGCAATCCATGGTTCTCGCAATATATCGGAAGATTTTTTTCTAGCGTAAAGCAATTCATTCGGCAAAACAGCGTTAAAAATCTCGGCGGCGCTTATAATTAAAATCATTATCCAAAATAATTTGGCGATGATATTTCGAGGATTTAGCAAGAAGGCGGATGTCTTGCTTGCCGTTGCCGCCAATCCAACAACAGCCAAATTAAATAAAAGCATCATATTGGATGGCGCGCGGATTTTATCAAAAAACGGAACGAATTGATAAAAATATTTCTGTAGAAATCCATATTGGCCGAAACTATAAATTACGGAGATTATAGAAAGAATTAAAAAGAAAATCGCCGTTTTTCTTGATTCTTTTTTAAAAATTCCCAAAATCGCTCCGCATATTGCGAGAAAAATTGCGGTTACGGTGATATAAAGATAATTTTGAGTTCTATCCCACGGGCCCGTATATTGACCGCCATACGCTACATTATTGTAATTATAATTGAAAAGCGATTTTAAGCTGTCGGGATTCAAACTCTCGGTTTGGGACATTTCGAGCGATATTTTTGCTCGCAGGGATTGTTTTGTCAGCTCAAAAGTCGGAAAGAACTGAATAGAGGAAATCAAAATAGCCATTATATACACGATTGCTATGATTGCGATTTTCTTGCGGAGAGAATTCGGTTTTTGAGGCAATATCTTGGGAAGGAAATATTGCTTGGCCCTGTCTAATTCCAGGGGTTCTATTTTTCCTCGTTCTTGTTGTTTTATTTTTAATACAAGAGTCCATATGAAATCAAAAGCGAAATAAAATCCTATGGCAAAGGCAGTGTATAATGCCATCTGAAAATGGCCTGCAAGAATCGCAATGCCAAGAAAAAATCCGCAAAAAATAGCATCCCTAATTTTTTTATAAAATGGAGAATAACCTTTATCTTCTAGGGCTCGCAACAAAAATAAAAATATTAAGGGTAGCCAAACGGCGGTATTTTGCATGCCTACATGAGAACCATGTCCCACCATAAAACCGGAAAAAGCGTATATAAGTCCGCCTCCCAAAGCAAAAATAAAATTACCGCTCAAGTAGCGCGTAAATAAAAATGCGAAAAATCCCGCCAGAAGATAATGGAAAATCAATTGATATTGCATTGATTCTGGCGTAAAGACGCTGAAAAAACTGATGATTAAATTAACCGGATAAAACAAGGCGACTTGCAGATCAGCGATTTGGGGAAAACCGTTGAAAATATAAGGTGTCCAAAGGGGGAGTTGTCCGGCTTGCCATGTTTGTGAAGAAAAAAATAGATTAAAAAAATGTACGCTAATCGCGTCCCATTGAATCGCCCCGAATTTATTTACAATCGGATTCCAGAAAATCACCAATGTGAATGTGGCATAAAAGAATAATGCAAAGATGATTTGAAAATTTTTTCTAATGAACGACATTATTTATCTTAAATTAGAAATGTGTTGAGGTATGCCGAATAAAGCATTTCTAATTCATAGTTATTTAAAAGTCTCTTTAAACAATTCTAATAATTTTTTGCCGTGTTCCTGCCAAGAAAATTTTTGCATGGCTATTTGCCCTTCTTTTATTATCTTTTCTCTTCTTGGCGCGTTGGTAAGGGCATTTTCCATCTCTTTTGCTATAGAATTTGGATCATCAATATCTTTTACGAAAAATGCGTTATCACCAAGCATTTCATGAGTTAAGTTGTTGTCATTTACGAGGGGGACTAATCCGCATTTGAGCGCTTCCATAGGGGGCAGACCCATCGCTTCGTGGGAGGATATATATAAGAGAAGCTCAGCGTTATTGAAGAGATATAAAACTTCATCTTGAGGCAGATAATCGGTTCTGATTATTGCTTGTCTGCCCAACCCTTTATTTATTTTATCCGTGAGTTTATTAAGAATCGGAGGATTATACTTATCAATGCAGGCGACAAGATATTGAAAATCGGGAAATCTATTGGCGATTTTCTCAAACGCCAGCATGGATTCTTTGATTTTTCTTCGTGGGAAAGCTTGGCCGACGGATAAAATGTATTTATTTTCAATGCCAATCCTTTGTTTTATTTCTTTTATTTTTTGGATGTTTTCAGCGGTTTTTGCGAGTTGTCTCATTTTTTCATTCAATCCCCATGTGATTACGGAAATTTTATCGGCTGGAATTTTGTATAATTTTGCCAATTCTTTTTGGGAAAATTCCGATATGGTCAACACTTTATTGGCTCGTTTTGCCGCAAGCCAGCTGAAAATGCGATAAGCAATTTTATATTTGAATGGAAGATTTCCATAATGCGATTCATAATAGACATCATTGGTGAGTACAACTATACTTTTGCCGACAAAAAAAGCCGGTATCATATAAGACGGCAAGAAAAATCCGTCTAGTCCGTCTCTAAAATATGCGATGGGTATTAAAATGTGATAAAAGATATTGAAGCTCGGAGGCAAAAGAGGTGCTCTCAGAATTTTTTTTTCAAAAATCTTGTTATTTAAAACAGCGTCTTTCGGTATTTCTTTTTTGAAATATAAAACAAAACGAAACTTATTTTTCGCCTCTTGAGGTTCAACCTCGGGGGTCATGAGGTCAAACCTCGCGGAGTTCTTCGCGAGAGATTCCAGTAATTGAATCAATGTTTGACCAACTCCGAATCGCTCTCCTTCTAAATTGTGGCATTCAATGCCGATTTTTAGCATACCCGGTATAATTTAATTGCGATTAGTTAATTTATATTATACATTATATTAGTTAACTGTTAACTATTAGCCGATATTTTATGCCTGAAAATATAAAAATAAAAAAAGCCATTATAGCGGTTGCTGGATTTGGAACCAGATTTCTGCCGGCTACCAAAGCTCAGCCCAAAGAAATGTTGCCGATAGTGGACAAGCCGGTTGTGCAGTTTATCGTTGAGGAGGTAGTTCGTTCCGGAATTGAAAATATAATTTTTGTAACCGGCAGAGGGAAGCATGCCATAGAAAATCATTTTGATTATTCTATTGAGCTTGAAAATGCTCTTAAAAAAAGTGGCAAACGGCATATTTACGAAGAGATAAAGAAAATATCTGATATGGCGAATTTTGTTTATACGAGGCAAAAAGAAGCCCGTGGAAACGGCGATGCTCTGCTTGTGGCAAGCCACATGGTGGCCGGTGAGCCGTGCGCCGTGCTATTTGGTGATGATTTGGTTGATTCCAAAAAACCAGTGATAAAACAATTGATGGATGTTTATCAAAAATATGGCGCATCGGTAGTTGCTTTGGAGAAAGTTTCGAAAAAAGATGTCCATAAATATGGCATAGTGAAAGCCAAAAAAATAGGAGGCAGATTATATAAAATAGAGGGAATAGTGGAAAAGCCAGAAATTGGCAGGGCGCCATCCAACTTGGCGGTAGTGGGCAAATATATTATCACTCCCGATGTATTTGAGATATTGGAGAAATTAAAAAAAATGCCGTCAAAGTGGGGTGGCAAAGAGCTCGGTATTACCGATGCTTTGAGAGAGTTATTGAAAACTCGCCCAATATACGGTTTGGAATTTGAGGGAACGCGATATGATTGCGGGTCAAAAATTGGATTTTTGAAGGCGATAGTGGACCATGCCTTAAAACATTCAGAGGTAAAAGATGAGTTTAAAAATTACTTGAAAAATAAGAAAATCTAAATAAATATTTTAAGCAATACCCGCCCTAATTTTTAAAAATTCGGGCGGGTATTGCTTTTTCTCTTTAATTTTTGTATTTTCCCAGTAAGTATTTTCACGGGCAAATGTCAATTATTAATCGTCAATTGTTTATTATGGACAATCGCCAACTTTGGGAAAATATTTTTCAACTCTCGCAGGCGGTTTTTCGCGTCACTCATTTATTCCCCAAAGAGGAGATTTTACGTAGGCATCTGCGTGAAAGAATCACCGAGATTTTATATCAAAGCTCTCGGGGGTTTAGTTTAGAGTCCGCCGACTGGAGGCTTCAACCTCGCGATATTTTTATGGAGAGAAATAGACTATTGATAAATGATATTCATAATTTTCGTTTCCTTCTCTTTACAGCCAAGAATTTTAATTTTGTGGAAGAAAAAAACTTGGCAGTACTGATAAAAGAGTCCGAAAATCTGCTAGAATTTTTGGATAAAAAAAATAAAGAAAATCTCAACTTGTTAATTAATCAAAATACGACAATCCACGAACGAAATGATCAGAATTTCCAGTCGCCCTTGTCATCGAGCGGAATCACCTTGCCAAATAGCGATGTTCCAAAATTGATAAGAAAATCTCCCACATCTAACAGAAGAATTCTTCAGCGTTCAATGGCAGAGAACCTTACAGACAAAGATATGATAGGGTTTGCTGTTTTAAATATCAGACAGCAAAAAATAATAGATTATTTTCATAAATTCAGTGAAGAAAAAGTACGTCTAAAAAATATCGCTGACGAGTTTAAAAATATCCCGCCAAGAACCCTAAGACAAGATTTAAAATGCTTATGCGACAATGGTTATTTGGAGCGCGATGGATTTGGTCCGGGTAGTTTCTACCTCTTCGTTAAAAAATAGGGCAAGAATGCGTCATTGCCTTATTATTTTGTTTTATGACGCATTCTTGCCCTATTATTTCCGATTATAACGCATTAAAAATTCAATGTTGGGATTTAAGAGATTGAGATTTGAAGATTATTGGTTATCGTAATTCAGAAACATTCAACCTCGCGGCATTTTTTCGTTTGAGGTTTAATTTAAGGTATTTATAGGGGTTAAATTTCGGAGATTTTAGGAATATTTAACAGCTCCTGGATTACTTGAAATTTTTTGGATAATTTGATAAAATATATGCAGATTTCGAACTATTTTATATTTCAAAAATTCCATAAAAATTTATGCTAATTTCGTCAAGATTTTAAGTGGGTCTATTGATCCGAGCCTGATCTGAAATTGAATTAAAATTGGGAGAGGGATAAACGAGAAAAGGCCGTCATTTGCAGTTTAAGAATATTGATTCAGAGTTATCTTGCATTTGTTTAATTGTCTAAAAATTGCAAAAATATAGCATAAAAAGTTATCCACAAGTTTACATTTGTTATTCTATTTGAAAAAATTTATAATATATCCATGGCATTGGATTAATTCCAATAAGCGGATGCTGGCTAGTTGTTTAGCCACATTTCGCTTATAAGTGTTGAATCAAGGATTAATCGCGCTTGCCCTTGAAGTAATTAAGTAAAAATGATATTATTTTCAAATACTAAAACAGCAAATAACCTATTGTCATTTTTTTGCTTTTTTGGTAAACTTGAATCATATAAAATTTGGTTTGCAAATTTAATGTTTTGATGCGTCGCGGCGAATCGAAATATCAGATTTGGAAGCCAAGAAAAAATGATAGTACGGAGGGTACTTTGAAAATTTAAAATCATTAAGAGAGATTTGAAAAAAAGATTTGAGAAATGATAGAAAATGAGTTTTGTTTTGAGACGCGATTCAGTATGTTGTGTCATTCGTATTATTTAATATAATTCGTGTGGCATTCGTATATTGGTATCGCATTATTTAATTTGAATTTTTTCCGGAGACAAAAGTCAGGTCGGTTGGGTCCGCTACGGCGGATTCCCGTGACTAGACTCCAACGATTGTATCGTAAATTTTTAATCAGTAATTAATAGCTCTTGATTGATTTTTATTGTTGAAAGTTTTGCCCTATTCTTGCCTTATTATAATGGGACATTCGCTGTGGCGAATAAGACATAAAATAATAAGACATGAAATTCTAGCGCCGAGCACCCAAGAACCTAGTGAGACAAGAACAGGGCAAAATAAGTAAACCAATAAAAATTAGTTAAGTTTAAAAAGGAGAAAAAATATGAGTACTTTATTCGGGAAACGCACAAAGAAAGTTCTCTCTGTCGCGTTGTCCTTATCTGTTATCGTATGGTCTCTCGGATTGTTTGCTCTCACCTTCAACGTTGCGTTCGGCGCGACATTGAATGAAGGCGACATCATTCGTGGTCCAGACGGTATCAAAGTTTACATCATTAACAACAACGGATATAAGAGACACATCTTCAATCCGGAAGTGTTTAATATGTACGGCCATTTGAAATGGTCAAACATTAAAGCTGTTGATCAAGCAACTTTGGATTCATACACAACATCAGATCTTTACAGAGCTGATGGCGACCAAAAAGTTTATCAGACAGCTGATGATGGCGTAAAAAGATGGTTCAATATGACTGGCGAGCAATTCGTTGCTTCTGGTTATACTTTCAACCAAGTTTTTGTAGTAAATCCTAAAGAAAGAGATTTCTACTCAACTGGCGCTGAGATTACTTCTAGCCAACAGCAACCAGTAGCGGGCGCGTTGAATGTTTCTGTTGATTCTAGCTTAGCTTCTGCAACATTAGTTGCTGACAGCACTGCTAGTTCGGTTGAAGGCGCTCAAGCTTTAGCCCCTGTGTTGAAGCTTAAATTTGACGGTTCAGCTACAGTCACTTCACTTAAGATTCACAGACAAGGAATTTCTGCTGACGCGGACGTTTCTAATATGTATCTTTATGAAGGTGACAATTATTTGGCTGACAGTCCGATTGTTTCCAACACTTACTACACATTTACCAATTCTGCCGGTCTATTTTCTGTATCCGGTTCTAAGACCATTACAGTTAAAATGGATGTTGCTGAAGACACATCTTCAGGCAAAACATTGCAATTTGGCGTAGTTGCTTCAGCTGATGTTGCTTCAAACGCAACTTCAACTGCTGGCAGTTTCCCAATGCACGGCAATGTAATGACAACTGCTACCGTCACTGATCTTGGTAAATTGACTCTTGCTCATATATCCGATCCAGGCACTGCTATGGATGCCGGTATTACCGAACAAGAAGTATGGAAATTCAGTTTGGCTGCCGCAGATCAGAAGGTTAAAGTTTATTCAATCAAGGTGACTGCTATCGGCAGTATCACCGCTTCTGATCTTACAAATTTCAAACTTCATGACGGAACAAGTCAGGTTGGTTCTACTGTTGCTGCTATGAATAGCGACAAGACCGTTACCTTTGCCTTGGCTCCTTATGAAATCACATCCGGTCAGACAAAGAATATTTCTTTGAGGGCCGATGTTGTTGCCGGATCAAGCCGCAATTTCTACTTCCAGATTGCTGGAGCTAGAGATATAGTTGCTCAAGATGCAAATTATGGCGTATATTTGAAGCTTAACAAGGCTGATACATACACCATCATCAAGGCAACCAACACTACAACTATCAATCCTGGTACGTTGTCAATCACCAAAGCTTCGGATTCCCCATCAGGAAACGTTGCTAAGGACGCTTTGGCTGTGACATTGGCTAAATACAATGTTAAGGCATCTGGCGAAGCTATGAAAGTTAGCAGCTTGGTTGTAAGAACAATCTTGTCCACTGCTGACGATGCTAACCTTGATAACGGCAAACTTTTGTTGGATGGCGTTCAAATCGGCACCACAAAAGACTTGGATTCAGAAACTTCTGTTGATAGTAATGTTACCGATGATGACGCATCAGCTGATGATGACACTACCTTTACATTTGGCAGTTCTTTCATCGTCAACGCTGGTCAAACTAGAGTTTTGACTGTAGTTGCTGATGTCAAAAAAGGTGATGGTACTGCATTGACCGATACCAACACCATGACCATTACGCTTGAAGCTCTTACCGGAAACTTAATCAGACAATCTTCAGGCACTAGCACTGATACTGCTGAAGTTGGCGCTAACCAACTCACAGTATCCGCAGCTGCTTTGACTGCTTCTAAGAATGCGACATTGGCTAATATGAGCGTTGTTGCTGGCCAGACTGGTGTTACCATCGGTTCTTGGCTCTTTACAGCTGGCGCAGCTGAAGCTGTTGATGTCAACACAATTGTATTGAAAGATGCTTGAAGCTTTACAGCGGTTCCACTCAACTTGGTTCAACCATTACTTCGCCTACAGCGACTGGTGATGCCGTGACCCAGACATTTAATCTTTCAACTGCGTTGAGGATTAATGCTGGCCAATCAATTCAGGTTGATTTGGTTGCCGATGTTCTCACTGGCGCAACTTGGACAACTGATGAAGTGGCGGTTGATTCAGCTTCTGCTACTGGCGTAAGCACAAACGCCACTGTTTCTTATGCAGGTGATTCCGCTGGTCAAGATATTGCTGTAGCTACTGCCGGCACCTTAACTGTTGCCACAGCCGCTACTCCGACCAATCCGAATACCAGTTATATGGTTGCTGGAGATCTTGAACAGACAGTTGCCGCTTGGAAATTCACAGCGGATAACATTGAAGACTTGAAAGTTACTCGCATCAAATTGAAACAAGCTCAAACAGATGTTAATGCTCCAAGCAATGTTAAGAACCTCAAGCTTTTCGTTGGTTCTATCCAGATTCAGCAGTTTCTGTTGATGAGTATGCAATCTTTGAAAATTCAGCCGGTCTGTTCACTGTTCCAAAGAACAGCACAGTAACCCTTGTTTTAAAGACCGACATCACTCCTTCAACGAACGCGGTATTTGGCGCAAATGGCGAGCAGTTTAAATTCAGAGTTGCCAACGTAACAACTCACACTGCATCTACCGACATTTCTGCTAAGGGTTCATTATCTGGCGCATTCGCATTAGGTTCTGCCTCAGCAAATTATGACGGTAATAGTCAGTGCTTCACCTACAGGAAGTTTGGTTCCCGGTAATGTTGAAATCATTAGATTCAATATTACGGCTCACACAGCAAATGATGTGACATTTGATGGCACAAACCACAATATCTTGTTCACGATAGTTGAAGCTGGTGCTGACGTTGCGGATAGTACAGCTGATTTGTATGACGCTTCTACTAACACCACAGTCGCCACCCAGTTGACTAGTCAAGACTTTGATGATGGTTCTATCACTTTCACGACAGTTAATACTACAATCCCTGCAGGTCAAACCAAGACATATTATGTCAAGGCAAACCTAACGGATTACACAGCTACTGGTAACTCATTCCAGATGACTATTGGCAATGCGGCTGCTGATCTTTCATGGTCAGACGGCACGACTTCTGCTGATATCAACAATGCCAATGTTTCTAATATTGGCTTGCCTATCTCTGGCAATATCTTAGTTAAACCAGGCGCATAAGCTGTCTCTGAATGATTGAATGAATCCGTTGGTCTGCCTTAGGTGGATTGCAACGAACCCAAAACACCCCCGATTTATTCGGGGGTGTTTTGTTTTGTCTAATTTTATTTTGTCTAAAAAAGCCTTTTTCTCCCCACTATCGAAGTTGAACTTCGATAGTGGGGGAATGGTGGGACGGGTGGTGATGTCATTTGCTGTGATTACATTGTGGATAAATTTTTGGTGTGATAAAATAAATGAATAAATACATTAATAAAAAAGTGATAAAGAAAAAACAATAAAGACCTCTTCGCGAGAGGCCTTTTTGTAAATAATTTCAATATCGAAGTTCAACTTCGATATTGGGGAAATAAAAATATGGAGGATAAAATCGAGAACGCTACCAATATAAAACCGGTTAAAAAATATTTAAAAATAGGGGGCGTGGTTTTGGGGATTATTTTAATATCCGCATTTTTTGCTTTTTATGCATACCCAAAATATCAGGATTGGAAATTTAACAAAGAACTTAAAGAATTAACAGAAGAAACAAATAGACCATATTTGGAAGATACTTATGGCGGTAAAACTCCCAAAGAGACACTGGAATTATTTATTGCCGCAGTGGAAAAAGAAGATTTTGATTTGGCGAGTAAATATTTTGTCTTGAGCAAACAGGAGGAATGGAAAAAAGAGCTGATTGAAATAAATAATTTAAATAAAACAAAAGATTTTTTAAAACCAGTAGCAGAAGAAATAATAAAATTAGAAAATAATGACACGGGATTGGTTAATGGTGACAAATATATATCGAAGGGGACAATTTTATTTAATTTAATTAAATATCCTCAAGGAATTTGGAAGATTAAAGAAATTTAATGGTTATTATATTAAGGAAAATATTTTTTATTGTAACGATTGCGATTTTAACAATCGGAGGTTTATTTTTATTTTCTCAAAATAGCAAATCTTATGATGACCAAACAACTCACCCAGGTATAACCGATGAAATTGTAGATTTTTATAATCTTTATTTCGATGATAGATTAACCAATGAAGAAAAAGAATTGATAGTGCAGGGGTCAATTGATGAAGACACGCCCCCAAGATGGATAAACCATTTTTATGATCCGACAAACGGCGACGGGTGGAAATCTGAGAATTTGGGCAATGTGTCATCTGGAACATTAAAATTGTTTTCAAAAATATTTTTCAATGTAAATACGGAAATTGTATCTTCAAAAAACTGGGCTCACAATGAAGTTTTGCAATTAAAATATCAAGATTATGGCGGTAATCGCACCTGGGAAAACGCCATAAGAAGATATGTAAATGGCGATAAGGAGTATGCTTATAAAACTCTTGGACACATCCTACATCTATTAGAAGATAAAACTGTGCCAGATCATACCAGAAATGATACTCACGCGCACGAAGGAGACGGTTTAACTAAAGATGGTGGCAGTCCCTATGAGGATTATAGTAGTGGCTGGAATAGATGGAATTTAACTATTGCGCAAACTTTAGGCAAAGAAAATAAATCGCCGGTAATTTTAAATTCTATTGATGAATATTTTGATTATTTGGCCAATTACTCTAATCAATATTTTTTTAGCGAGCATACGATAAATTCTGAAAAATATGGCAATCCAAAGATTTTAAGAGAAGATAAGAATTATGGATATGGGAAAGATAAAAATGATCAGGAGTTTGTGTTGGTTAAAAAATATGAAGCTTGGAATAAAGATAAAAAACTATATGAGAAAATATATACATTGGAAGATAACGATAATTTAGTTTTATCTTCCTATTTCTCTCGTCTCTCCAGCGAAGCGGTATTAAACGGTGCTGGAGTAATAAAACTTTTTAAAGAAGAAGTTGCCAAAGCGGAAAAAGACAAAAACTTAATAAAAGATGAGCCAAAAATAAGTTGGTGGCAAAAAATGAGATCGCCATATTATGGATTTATTTTACCGGTATATGATTCAGTAATATCAGTTTCAGATACTATTGGAAACATCTTCTCCCAACCCCAACAAATCAGCCCAATGGCTTTCGTCGCTAATATCGGGCAAGTTGCGGAAAACTTGACTCAAAATACTGTTGATGAGCAGGGGCAAGAATCAAGAATTGGGAATCAAGAATTGGGAATGGAATCAGGAATTATCGGATCAAAAACAGGGATAGAAACAGAAGGAGTAAGTATAGAATCGGAGCTCGTAGAATCAGAGTCAATAAGCGCGAATCAAGAATTGAGCAATAATGACAAGATTGAAATAATCCATGCGCCATATCAACGGCCAATTTCTGGGGAGATTATTCATGCTCCATATCAAGGTAATAATAGCGGCAGTATTGGCAACTCCGTAAGCAATGAGAGCGGTGTTTTTCAACCGCCAGATGAAAATAATGTTGATGATCAAGCGCCATTAGATCAATTAAGCGACACTGTTCCCATAATAGTCGGCAATGATGCGCCGGATATTAGTGTTGAACAATCACAAAATGATACGGAGGTGGCGGCGCCAGATGTTTTGGAACAGAATCAAGAATCGGGGATAACAAATCAAGAAGAAGAAAATCCAGGGCCAGTCGAAGAAGAATCAGCGCCCCCAACCCCAACTTTGCCGGATATCGATTTTTATCTCACCGATTACAATGTCCGTAACTTTAGCTTTACTTTGAATTGGGAGGATAAAAACAGCGTTATTAAAAATTGGGAATTGCAATATAAACTTGCGCCGAATTTTGATTGGCAAGATTTAAATTTTCAAAATAATGTTGCTTCTCCTGATGAAGGAAGCGCGGATTTTATTGCTTTATATGATGACTTGACATATTATTTTCGCTTGCGTGGCAGTAGCGCAGATACAAATAGCGCTCAAACCGATTGGCAATATTTACAAGCTGATATTTCCTCAAAACCGGTGGTGATAAATGAAATTGCCTGGATGGGGACAAAGGCGGATTCCAGTGACGAGTGGATTGAACTTGCCAATAAGACTAATCAAGAAATAGATTTGACTGGTTTAGTTTTGAAAACAACAGACGGAATTATTGATGTAAATTTAACTGGAAAAATTGCTCCCCGCGGTTTTTATTTGCTTGAACGAACAAATGATGATCCTGTTGTGAATATTTTAGCCGATCAAATTTATAAAGGAGCGTTAACAAATAGGCAATATTCAAATGAGCCGGGGCAGAATTTAATATTGATTGATGCAGAAAATAATATGGTAGACAGTGTTTGGACATTATATGTCGGAGACAATGACAGCAAAAGAACTTCCGAGAGGGTTAATATTTGGTCCAGTAGTATATTTAAAAACAATTGGCAAAATTATAAGGGCGAAGGGGGCGAAGCGCAAGACGCGGATGGCAATAAAATTCTCGGCACTCCTCGCGCGGCTAATTCCGCTATTGGGATTTATCCTTTAAATAGCGGTGTTTTTGAAGCCCCGCCGCAAATAACAAAAGATACCATTTTACTGGCTTTAAGAGGCAAATATATAGCTAATGGCCCTATTGGAATTAATAATTCCCAAGTCACAATAGAACCAGGCGCCGAATTTGAATTCACAAGTTTTAGCCAATTGCAATTTAGTGATGGCGCAAAATTGATTGCCAAGGGGACAGAAAATAGTAAAATAATAATTAACGGGAATGAGGAATATACAAAATTGTATTTTTCCGGCGCCAAGGGAGAGATAGAAAATGTAGAGATTAACAAAGGGAAAATATCGGCTAATAATTCAATCATAAAAATCAACAAATCAGTAATCAAAAACGCAAAATACGGCCTTTTGATGTTGCAAAATAATTCGGAATTTGATATTTCAAACAGCGAATTTAGCGGTGATAACGGCAGTAATTTTGCAGGAAATCCATATTATGGCCAAGCTATTTTTATTCAACAAAGCCATGGAACCATTCAAAACAGTGAAATTAAAAACAATCAAAATCATGGAATTTATGTGGATTCATTAGATTCATCAAATAGTCCGGTTGATATTTTAAACAATATTTTCACCAGCAACTCAACGCCCATCGCCACAAACGGATTTATTAATTTGAATTTAGAGGATAATACAATTGGTGCCGGAAAAGGACTTGCGGTTTATAATCCATTTGTAAGAGATGGTGAAATTGCGACAATTTCCAATAAAATTCCTTATCTGCTTTATGACAAAGCAAAAGATAATTATTGGTATAAAGTCGGCGATCCGAAAGTGGAAGCGGGCGGGGTATTGAAAATTGAGCCTGGGGCTGTTATACAGTTTGGTAGCGACAGTTTTCTGAAAGTTTATGGACGTTTGGAGGCGATAGGTACATTGGATAAGCCAGTAGTTTTTATGGGGCAATGGGATAGCGCTTCCTACGATAATATGATCAGTGATATAAAAGGCGTGGTAAGTGAATCCAGTTATGTTCAATTTTATGACGGTTCGGAGGCGGTACTGGAAAATATCATCAGTCGGCAGAAGATTATTGATCAATATAAAAACATATCTTATCAATCATTTTGGCTTGTGAGAGAGTAGGGTATTATGTATAATTCCAAATATCGATGTTCAACCTCGATATTTGGACTATCGAAGTTGAACTTCGATAGTGGGACGCCCCCCCATTTTACCTATGAATAAAAAGCCATCTTTAATTTTATATGTGGTTTTATTGGTAATTTTAATAGTCGCGAGCGCTGTTTTGTATTGGAAATGGCCGATTTTTGCTGATTTTTTTGTTAATCAGCAAAATAATTCAAATATCGAGGTTCAACCTCGATATTTGAGCGAATTGCCGCAAGAGTTAAAAAATATCAAATTCACGGATAAATACCAAAAAGAAGATTATGAAAATGCCATAAAAGCCGAGGAGGATATTAGGAAAAATCCCGATGATTATTATAATTATAATTCTGCTGGGTTTTGGTGGAAGGGGCTTGGCGATATAACAACTGTCAATAAAAAATTATATTTTAATCGCGTTATTGAGATTTATTCTTTCGCCGGCAAAAAATTTGAAGACAAAAAAATATATCAGCCCTATCAGAATTTATCTAATATTTATATTATTTTAAAAGAATATGATAATGCGGAAAAAGCGCTAAAAGATGCCATTATTTTGGCTCCCGAGGTCGGCGATTTATATATCCGGCTTGCCGATTTATACCAAAATTTAATGAACGCGCCATCGCAAAAAATTATTGATTTGTATGAGTCGGCCTTACATCAAGAGTCTTATCAGCCGGATGTTATTTATCCCGCTTATGCTCGGTATCTTTGTGGTATCAGCAAGGACAAGGAAGCCACCGAGAAGACAAAACTAAGTTGCGATATATTTAAAGATTAGCAAAGGCCATCAATTAATGAATTATTTCTTAAGATTTCTTATATTTGCGTCTTTGTTGGTGTTTTTGATACCAGCCCATCTTTATCGCGCGGTTTATTTTAATGTCGTCGTAGAAATCTCCCTTTTTATTTATCTGTGGCTTTTGATAAAAAATAAAATAAAGCCGCCAAAATTGTCTTTGATTGGAGTGGCTTTTTTTGTCTTTATTTTAGTGTCCGCTTTGGCGACTATATTTAGCGTTGAACCAGCAAAAAGTTTTTGGGGCACTCCGGTGCGTTCTTTGACCGGGGGCCTATTTATGCAGTTGCATTATTTTGCATTTTTTGTTGTTTTATCCGGAGTTTTTGGCAAAAAAGAAGATTATTTGAAATTATTTAAATATTTTCTTGGCATAGGCGCCATTATAGAATTTTATGGATTATTTGAAAGGATTTATTTGGAGCAACAGAGAATCGACTCATTGTTTGGCAATCCGATTTATTATGGAATTTTTTCCATTTTTATTTTATTTATTAGTATTTATTTTTTTGTAATAGAAAATAAAAAAATATATAAGGCTATTTATTTTGTCGTTGTATTGCTTGCAATCGCAGGTGTTTATTTGTCATCGTCTCGTGGGCCGATTTTGGGATTGGCGGTTTCTTTAATTTTGTGTTTACCATTTTTAATATATTTAGGATTTCAAAAAATAAAAATTTTTTATCCGAAATTCAATGTTAAAATTGCCATCTTGGGCGCCGCTATTTTTTTGGTTGTCTTTTTGGCAGGAACATATTCCCTATTAAAGGATAACTATATGATTAAGCGTTTTACTAATCTTGCGCAGGATCAATCAACCATCAATCGCTTGGCGTCTTGGGAAATCGCGCTTAAAGCGATTGGCGACAAACCGATATTTGGCTGGGGGCAAGAGAATTTTGAATTGGCTTTTAGCAAACATTTTAATCCAAAATTGATAACAGACAATGTCAGCGAGCTGTGGTTTGATCGCGCGCATAACAATATCTTGGACATAGCGGTAACGACGGGGTTGGCAGGGCTGTCTGCTTATCTGGCAATATGGTTTGCCTCCGCGATTGCGCTAATTCGTTTATATAAACAAGACCGCAAGGCAGAATCGGTGATTTTTTCCATGCTTTTTGCGGCTTATTTTATAAGTAGCTTGACTTTTTTTGATACGCTAATTACTTTTTTGCCGCTCATTTTGATTTTAGGATTTTTGCCGTATTTATCAATTAGCGCAAAAGAATTAGAATTAAATGAAAAATTTGGAAAATTATTGCAAAAAATATTGTTGAAAAATGAAAATCAGCATGTTTTACGGGGGATTGCGATGATTTTGACGATATCTGCCGTGTTTATAAATTTTAAAATCGCAAAAGCATCGTCTTATTACTACGAAATTAAGTTTGATAAAAATAAAACATTTAGCAATTTAACGGATTATTATGATAAAATACTATCAATAAATCCAGCGATTTTTGAAGCAGAAGCGACATATTCTTTTGCCAGAATTATCACTGGTGCAAAAATTGACGACGAAAAGTTGATAGACTATATCCGTCAAACAAAAGAAAAGTTGGAAAAATTATCTTTAAAAAATAAATATGATATCAAACCACTTTATTACGGAGCGCAAGTTGACTTATTAGATTTTAATTTGAATGGTAATAATAATTCTTTAAATAATGCTAAAAATTTATTGGAAAAATCAATAAAAATAGCACCCAATCGCCAGGATCTTTATATGGATCTGGCCCAAATTCATATGAACTTGGGCGATTATACCGAAGCAATAGTTTCTATGAGAGCGGCCAAAGATTTAAATATCAAATATTTAAGGCCACAACTTTATTTGAGCGTTCTTCACGCGCTAGATGGTCAAAATGATTTAGCGGAAACGGAGTTTAAAGCAATATTGGAATCCGGATTCAAATTTGAGTATAAGGATTACAATAATATGATTTTCTTAGCAGATTGGTTTGCGGAAAGAGAAGATCATTTAATGGCGATAAATTTATTAAAAGATGTGTTAAGATTATATCCAAAAGATATTAAGATAAAAAAGAAGATAGCTTCTCTTTATGCTGAGATTAATGATAAAGAAAATGCGATAAAGCAAACGGAAGAAATAATACTTATTGATCCCGCAAGTCGCGAAGAAGCGGAGAAATTTATTAATTTGATAAACACTTTATAAATTAAATTTGTTTGATGTTTTGATGCAATATAAGTATACGCATTACTAATATATGTTGACTAAATGCGATATTTTTTGTAATTTATATTGCATAAAAAACAAATAAACAAAATAAATGATATGAAAAAAGCATTAGTTGCCGGAGCGGGCGGTTTTATAGGTAGTCATTTAGTCAGAAGATTAAAAAAAGAAGGTTATTGGGTAAGGGGTGTAGATTTAAAAAAACCGGAATTTAGTATAACAGAAGCCGATGAATTTATCGTTGGCGATCTGCGGGATTTTGGAGTTTGCAGAAGTGTTTTAGACCAGCCATTTAATGAAGTTTATCAATTGGCTGCCGATATGGGTGGCGCAGGATATATTTTTACCGGAGAGCATGATGCCGATGTGATGCATAATTCTGCTACGATTAATTTAAATATGGTTGACCTTGCAAACAAGCATAAAGTTGGCAAGATTTTTTATTCATCTTCGGCTTGTATGTACCCTGCATACAATCAAGAGGATCCAGATAATCCGAATTGTTCGGAAGACTCTGCTTATCCCGCGGCACCCGATAGCGAATATGGCTGGGAAAAACTTTTCAGCGAGCGTCTTTATTTAAGTTATAGCAGAAATTACGGTTTAAATGTTCGCATTGCCAGATTTCATAATATTTTTGGACCGGAAGGAACTTATGTTGGCGGAAAAGAAAAGGCGCCGGCTGCGATTTGCAGGAAAGTGGCAGAAGCCAAAGATAAAGGATTTATAGAAATATGGGGGGACGGCAATCAAACCAGGTCATTTTTATATATTGATGAATGCCTAGAAGGAGTAAGAAGACTTATGGAATCAGATTTTATCGGGCCGGTCAATATCGGGTCAGATGAGATGGTGAGTATAAATAAACTGGCGCAAATTACCATGGAGGTAGCTGGTAAAAATTTAGAGATAAATCATATTCCTGGACCATTGGGAGTCAGGGGGAGAAATTCAGACAATACTTTGATTAAAGAAAAATTAGATTGGTCTCCGTCACTGCCATTAAAAGAAGGAATTAAAAAAACTTATGAGTGGATTTCTTTACGCGTAAATAATACTTAGTTATGAATAAGATTAAAAAAATATCTGTCGTCGGACTTGGAAAACTCGGATCTTGTTTGGCCGCATCTCTAGCCTATAGAGGATTTGATGTAATAGGATTTGATATTAATAATAATTTTGTCAATTCAATAAATAATGGCATAACTCCCGTTGACGAGCCACGATTGCAAGAATTGATTAATAAATCAAAAAAAAGATTAAAAGCCACGATGAATCCGGAAGATATAATAAATAACTCTCAAGCCACATTTATTATAGTGCCCACTCCTTCTACGAAACGAGGTGATTTTTCTGATAAATATATTCAAGATTCTTTAATATCGTTGGCGCCATTTTTAAAAAATAAAAAAGAACATCATATCTTTGTAATAACATCTACTGTTTCTCCCGGTACGACGGAAAAAAATCTTATACCCTTAATAGAGAAGTTGTCAGGCAAAAAATTAAATAAAGATTTCAGTGTTTGTTATAACCCCGAATTTATTGCGCTTGGCGATGTTGTAAACGGTCTTTTGAGACCAGATTTAGTATTAATAGGAGAAAGCAGTAAGAATGTCGGCGATATATTAGAAAAAGTTTATAAAAAGTTTTGTGAAAATAATCCTGTTATAGCAAAAATGTCTCTTGTGAGCGCGGAAATCTCTAAAATAGCGTTAAACTCATATGTTACTATGAAAATCAGTTTTACCAACACTCTCGGCAATATTTGTGAGAAGATACCCGGAGCGAATGTTGATGATGTGACACGAGCGCTTGGCGCGGACAAAAGGATTTCCCCGTATTATTTGAAAGCAGGCCTTGCTTATGGTGGCCCATGTTTTCCGAGAGATAATAGAGCTTTTGATTTTTTCGCGAAAAATCACGGCATAGACGCTAAATTGGCAAAAGCCACAGATCGCGTAAATGAATTTCAGATAGAAAACAAATTTAAAAAAATAAAGAATATTTTAAAAATTCATAAATTTAATTCTATTTCCATTTTGGGTCTTGCTTATAAAATAAAAACTCCGGTGATTGAAGAATCTCCAGCCGTGAAATTGATAAATTATATTTTGACCAATCACAAAAAAACGAAAATTTGCATTTATGATCCCTTGGCGATTAAAAGTGCAAAATCTGTTTTCTCCAGAAAAATATACTACGCCTCATCAATGGAAAAATGTCTTAACTTTTCCCCATTATGGGTTATAGCGACGCCGGAACCGGAATTTAAAAATATAAGCGACAAGCATATTAAACACAATCCTACTGTTATCGTCGATTCTTGGGGTATAATAGACGAATCTAATTTCAAAAAGGACATAAAATATATCAGGATCGGGAAACACAATGAATACAATTGAAAATGTTAAAAATTATTGGAATGGGAGGCCATGCAATATCAGACATTCCACAAAAGAAATAGGTACTAAAGAATATTTTAATGAAGTGGAAGCGAGAAAGTATTTTGTTGAGCCGCATATACTTGATTTTGCACAATTTGACAGATGGAAAGATAAAAATGTTTTAGAAATTGGCTGTGGTATCGGCACGGCTACAATCGGTTTTGCCCGCGCTGGCGCGGATGTAACGGCGGTTGATTTGTCTGAAAAGTCATTAAAAATGGCTAAAAAAAGAGCGAATATATACGGGTTTAAAAATATAAAATTTTATACTGCTAATGCGGAAGAACTTTCAAAAACAGTGCCGGTGGAGAAATACGATTTAATTTATTCTTTTGGCGTAATTCATCACACTCCTCATCCGGAAAAAGTATTTGAGGAAATTAAAAAATATTGCAAACCGGAAACGGAAATAAGAATAATGCTTTATTCCAAATGGTGCTGGAAAGTATTCTGGATAATTTTTACCTACGGCAAAGGCAGATTTTGGCAAATAAATAAATTGGTTCCGAGATATTCCGAGGCGCAAACCGGCAGTCCGATTACATATATTTATTCATTTTGGGATATTCGTAAGTTGATGAAAGATTTTAATATTATGAATATATACAAAGATCATATTTTCCCGTATGTTATAGGAAAATACGTAAAATACGAATATCAATATGTTTGGTATTTCAGGTGGATGCCAAAGTTTTTATTTAGATGGTTGGAAAGACATTTTGGTTGGCACACCATGATTATTGCAAAATTAAAATAACCTATGAATCCGTATATTCTTGTTTTAATATCTATAATATTATCATCTCTGGGCCAAATTCTTCTCAAGATAGGGGCTAATTCATTCACGGAAATACGTCTTTCCGCCGACAATTTTACCGTTATTATTTATAAAATGATAAAAAATCCTTCAATGATACTTGGGGTTATTGTTTTTGCTACAAGTTTTTTTATTTGGATACTTTCTTTGTCAAAATTAAAACTCAATATTGCGTATCCGCTTACAAGCGCAACATTTGTTTTGGTTAGTTTTATGTCTGTTTTTATTTTGCATGAGCCATTTTCTTTTTATCAAATTATTGGTATTTGTTTTATTATTATCGGAATTGTTATTTTATTTCAATAACTTTAAATGAACGAACGAGATTTTCCCAAAATAAATCTTATTTCTCCCGTTTTATGGTTTCGCTATTTTGTGCGTTTTTTTGCAAGTTTTATTCCACCATCTTTTTTAAAGAATTTTTTTTATAGAATAACAGGAATAAAAATTGGTCGAAATGTATTTATTGGAGAGAGTGTTTATTTTATAGATGGTTTCAAAGGTGGTCTTATTGATTTAAAAGATGGAGCGGTATTGTCTCCCAAGGTTGTCGTAGTGGCAATGGCGGTTCCGGCAGAATCATTTATTGGTAAAAAATATTATGTTACAAAAACTGCTAAAGTTACCATAGGAGAGGGGTCTTGGATTGGGGTTGGCGCGGTAGTTTTACCATCTGTTGTAATTGGTGACGGGTCTATTATTGGAGCAAATGCCGTTGTTAATGGTCCGGTCAGATCACTTGAAATGTGGGCAGGAGTGCCGGCGAAATATATTAAAAAGGTAGAAGATTATGGATTAAGAGATAAAAACTAAAATATGAAAAATAAATTAATTTCAATTGTTTTACCTCTTCATAATGAGGAAGGAAATATTAATGAGCTGTATCAGCGCCTTATTAGAACGCTTAATACAGAAAAAAAATATGACTTTGAAATAATTTTTGTAAATGATGGCAGTATTGATTCCTCTCTTAAATTGGTGAAAGATTTGTCGTTGCGTGATAATCGAGTTAAATATATTTCATTATCTAGGAATTTTGGGCATCAAGCGGCGTTAACTGCTGGCTTAACATATGCAAAAGGCGATGCAATTATTATGATAGATGCTGATCTTCAACATCCTCCGGAATTAATTACTGAATTAATCACCTGTTGGGAGGATGGTTATCAAGTAGTTTACACAGTTAGAGATGAAACAAAAGATATTTCATTTTTTAAGAAGATCACGGCAAATATTTTTTATAGATTAATAAATTTAGTATCGCAAGTAAAAATAGATCCGAATAGTTCTGATTTTAGGCTTATCGATTCCAAAATCTGCGATATAATTAGGCAAAATCCCGAAAGAGAACGATTTTATCGAGGCTTGATCCCATGGATTGGTTTTCGTCAAAAATCCATAAGATTCTGTGCTGATTCTCGATTCTCCGGTAAAACCTCATATACATTATCTAAGATGTTAAGATTTGCAATTAGTGGCATCCTTTCCTTTTCTTTCGTCCCTCTCTTGGTAATTATTGGATTGTCTATTTTTTTGGCGATTGCTTCAATAATTTATATCCTATTTGTTTTTTATCAGAAATTTATTTCTGGTCAGGCTATTCCCGGTCAGGCATCTGTACTTATTGCGATATTAATTATAGGTAGTGTTCAGCTTCTTGCTATTTCAATTACTGCTATATATTCATATAAAACGTATCATGAAGCTAAGAGGCGGCCGATTTATATAGTCGACGAAACCAAGGGATTTAACGATGAGCCAAAATCATAATGAATCATATAATTATTAATGCCGATGATCTCGGGCTAACTAATAGTGTCAATAAAGGAATATTTGAAGCAATTGATGCAGGCGTGGTCAGTGATGTATCCCTTTTGGCTGTAGGCGATGGATATGACGACGCAGTAAAAGGTCTTCTAGAGAGAAATATCAAAACAATAGGATTGCATTTTTGTATAGTTGATAAAGAAAAGCCATTAAGTTTACCAAGCGAAGCATCATTGATCTGTGAGAACGACGGGAGTTTTTTTACTAATCGAAATAGGATATTTGCGAAAATTCTTTTCAAGAAAGATGAAACATTGAAATTTATTAAAAGAGAACTTGAGTTACAAATAAAAAAAATAAAAAATTCAGGATTTAAAATAACCCATTTTGATTCTCACCAGCACGTTCATCTTTTTCCCGGGATTGCCGACATTTTTGTTGAAACATGTTATCGTCATAATATCCCATTTATGAGACTTCCGAAAACACTCTCCCTAAGGAGTCCGTTGACGGGGTTTGCGGTGGGAATTTTTGCATGGCGACTTGAAAGGTTGCTTAAAAAATATAATATTAAGTTTGTGCCTTTTTGCGGTTTTGAATATAGCGGTTGTCTTACGGAAGAAAAATTAAGAAAAATTTTAATCCAAGCAAAACAAAAATTTGCGTCAGAGTTTATGGTGCATCCCGGAAAAAATGATAATTATACTCAAGAGAAATACGCGCACTGGAATTATGATTGGAGCTCGGAATTGTCCTTATTATTAAATAACAAACATTTAATTAATGATTTAAGTCTTAAGTTAATAAATTTTGAATACTTGCTCTAGAAAATAAATCATGAATTGCCCTAATTGCAACAGTCAAAAAAATAAAATTCGTTTTTCTTTAGATACATACAAAATTGTCAAATGCTTAAATTGCGGAGTGTTTTATAATCGCGATTTCCCAGAAAAAGAAGATTTAAAAGAAACATTTTCAGAAAAATATTATTCAGATATTCAAAAAGAAGCGTTTTCTTATATAAAAGAACAAAGGAATGAAGATGTCAGCTGGGATATTTACAGGCTTGGACTTGATTATATAGAGAAAAATAGCGGGAAGGGATATTTGCTTGATGTCGGCTGCGCTTTTGGTTCTTTTTTGAAATTTGCCTCTAATAGAGGTTGGCGCGTTGGAGGCGTAGAAATCTCCGAATATTCCTCTTCTTATGCAAGAGATGTCCGCGGTTTTAATGTGCTTACGGGAAATTTATTAAATTTACCAGCCCAAAATGAGCAATTTGATGTGGTTACTTTTTGGGATTCGATTGAGCATATGAGGGAAGTAAGACAAAATATTGAAAAAGCTTCTGCCATTTTAAAGCCGAAGGGGTATATTGTTATCACAACAGATAATTTTAATGGATTTCTTTCATTTGTGGCCTCGTTGTTTTATTATGCTTCTTTTACATTTCTCAAATACCCAATAAGAAAATTTTTTATTCCATATAATAGTTGTTATTTGACGCATAGCAAACTTAAAACTATATTGAGCCAAGTGGGGCTGAAAGAGGTGTACTATAGGGGGATAGATTATCCATTAAGTAAAATTAAACTTAATTTTTTTGAGCGAGTAATTCTTGGTATTTTATATAAAATTGGCGACTTATTGAATATGAACAGCCAGTTTATTATAATTGCGCAGAAATAAATATGTTTTCTTTAAGAACAAAATTAAATATTGCTCTGGCGTTTTTGACAAAAAACAGGCCTTTTTATATCCAGTATTATATTACCCCTTCTTGTAATCTAAATTGTCGTATGTGTAATATTGTTGAATCCAACTTTGATCTTCGGGCAGTTGATTTGAAAACTGTTGAAAAAATTGCCGCTAATCTCAGTAAAATTGGTGCTGGAGTTGTTCTCCTCACTGGCGGCGAACCGTTTCTTAGAAAAGATTTGCCGGAAATGATAGATATTTTTACTAAATACGGTTTGAACCCCAGACTTCAGACCGCAGGCCTGCTAACTAAGCGAGAACAGTTGGAAGCATGTGCCAGAGCAGGGGCAAAAGATATAAACATTAGTCTAGATTCTCTTATTCCTGAAAAACAAGAATATATTAATGGCAGTATTCCTAATTCTTGGCATCGCGCGATAGAAACGATTGTAAACGCAAATGACGTTTTCCAAAATCCCGATAGAATATGCGCTTTTGGGACTGTGCTTTCAAAATATAATTATATGGAGATTCCGGCTATCATTGAGCTTGCGACATTTCTTGGTTGGTATGAATCTTTGGTCCCCGTACATATTACATCCCTTGAATCTCCGATGAATTTTCGCGGCACAGATAAAGATTTTAAATTTTATTTTCCTGACGATAAAGCCGCACTTGTTGAATTGAAAGAAAAAATAATTAAAATGAAACAGGGAGGATATAATATTTTTGATAGTGATGCTTATCTTAAATCTGTTTTTTATTTTCTTGAAAATAATCATCCGACATGGAGAAAAAATAATGTTTGTGATAGTCCCAATTTATATTTTGCCATTTTACCGAATGGTGATTTTGCCCCTTGTTGCGATCATAGATTTCAAGGAAAATTATCTGTAGCTGATAAAGATTTTCCAGCACTCTATAATTCTCCAGAGTTTAGATCGTCGGTATATAAAACCACTTCTTCGTGTGGAGGATGTAATTTTGGAAGCTATCCGGAAGTTACTTTAAGCGTTCGCGATCCAAGAGCATTTTTAAGTCGCGTAAAGATGGTTTTATTTTCTAAAAATAAAAAGATTCCAAAAAGAACATTGCCCGAAGTTTATGAATTTATAGAACATCTCCGCAAAAAGTATAGGATTGCTCCTTTTGAGCCGCCATCAAAATCAAAAGAAGTCGCATGCAGTCAACGTTATGGATATTCTGAAAAATCTTCTCGTAAAATATCTCCTAAAATTTTGCAAGAAAATAATCAAGATAAGCCCGAATTCAAAGTATTAGTTACCGGTGCAAATGGTTTTGTTGGCGGGGCAATTGTTGAGGCGTTGCTTAAAATGCCCGAAATATCCGTAATCGCGACTGTCAAAAAGTCTAATGCAGAATTAATGTCTTTAGCAAATAAAAATAACAGTCTTTTAATTATAGAAGGCGTTGATTTGACTGATAAAAAAATGCTTTCAAGAATTCCATCAGGTATTACTCATGTGGTGCATGCCGCCGCGCTTGCGCGCTTTAAAGGGGCGCAAAAAGAAGAACTTTATCGGAATAATGTTGACTCTACGGAAAATCTATTAAATTATTTCAAGGAAACTTCACGAAATACTTTCAAAAGATTTATTTTTATTAGCACTATTGGCGTTCATGACAGACCATTAATTTATGATAAAAAAATATTAATTAAGGAAGATTCCCCATTTAAGCCAAAAAGTGACTATGGAAAATCAAAATTAAAAGGGGAGAGAATGGTGCGTCTTAGCGGATTGCCGCATATAACTATCAGACTTGGCTGGGTATATGGTCCAAAAATGAGGGAAAATTCTCACATAAGAGCGTTTTTTGCAATATGCAAGAAAAAAAGTATTATATCGCGATTTGATTTTCCTGGCAGAATTAGTCTGGCTTATATTGACGATGTCGCAGAAGCTATTAAAGATTTGATTTTTAGGGAAAATCTTTCGCATAACACATATCTTATGGCAAGCGATGAGACCATTTCAATAGGGGATATTTTTAGAATATTTCGTCAAAAACTTGGATATAGTGGAAAAATGATCTCTTTTCCCAACACCGCGCGACGCATACTTAATGTAGTGACTCCAATTTTTCCTATGGAAATAAGATCGCTTTTTGAAAATTATCTTGTATGTAATGTAGATAATCTTAAATCTGAAGAAATTCAACTTAAGACCCTGTTCTCAAGGGGAATTGATCAATGTTTTGAAAGTTGGTTTAAAAAAATATGAGAAATAAATCTATTCTTATAACGGGAGCCGCTTCGGGACTTGGTGAGCAACTCGCTCTAGAAGCGCGCGCAAGAGGCTACGATCTTTATCTTGTTGATAATTCACCAAAAATTACTGATGTTGCCGCTAAAATTAATGCTAAATATTTAATTGCTGACCTTTCTGACCGAAGATCGTTAGACGAGATCGCTGAATGGGCGCGTAATGCGGAGATTATAATAAATAATGCCGGTATAGCAAAAAAGGAGGTGTTTCATAAAATGTCCACTCTAGACGCGGAAAGGGTAGTAGCGGTTAATATTTTGGCGCCGATGATTTTGAGCCGAATTTATCTTGAGCGTTTTTATAAGAGCGGTTCGGGCGCAATTATCAATATCTCCAGTTCGGCAAGCTATTTTCCGACTCCGCAAATGGCTCCATATGGTGCGTCAAAAGCGTGGTTGAACGCATTTACTGAATCTCTATTTATTGAAGTTAAAAGTTTTCCAAAAATAAAAATTTTAGCTATTTGCCCCAGCGGGATGAATACGGATTTTCAGCAATCTAGCGGAGTTAAAAGGGATTATTCAGAGCTTCTTCTTAATCCCGTAATTGTAGCTAAAAGAATATTTAATGATATAGAAAAAGGAAGGAGTGGAATAAGAAATTATGGAACAATGACACATTTATTCAAAATTCTAAGATCATTTTTGCCAGCAAAAATTTATTTGCGTTTGATTGGATATTTAATAAATCGCTATCGTTAATTTAATAAATGAAAATAATTGATTTTATGAAAATAAATATTGTTAAGTTATTCAAACCAATAATTTTGGTAGCAATATGTTACACATTGCTCACTATTGTTTTTTGGGGAGCCTTTGTCCTTGATAGGGGCTTACATGCTGAAACAAAATGGATTGAGCTTAGCCAGGAACGACCGAGTTTAGAAGGATTTATTTATCCCGATAAAGACAGGCTATTTATGTCTTTGCCTTTTCATATAGCGTATATTTTCTCTGACGGCTCTTATTTAAGTCTTCACATTTTATTCGGAATTTTTGTTTTCCTTACAGGATTTTTGAGTTATTTGATAATGCGCCATTTTTTTCCTGGTAATATTTTTTTAAATTTTTTGATAGGGGCGGTCACTCTTGTGTTTGGAGCTGACATGGCTGTTGTGTTATTGCCCATGATTGTAGTTCGCCAAGCCATAGTTTTTATGCTTGCGGCTTTTCTTATATTTTTAATTGCCTGGAAGAAGCAAAAACCGGCGCTACTATTGGTAGTAGCGACGGCTCAACTTATATCGCTTTGGACTTATGAGGTTGGTCTTTTAATGATGCTTTGCGCGCCCTTACTTATTTGGGAAAAAGGAATTAACTGGCGAAAATGGTGGATGTGGGCGTTCGCATGGAATATAGTGCCCGCATTAAAGGTGGCTTATATGGGGTATCGTTATTTGATTCAGCAAGAGGTTTCATATCAATCAGCGCAATTATTTTCAGCCGACTGGTCTATTATTAATATTCCCATAAGAATGTTTCGATTTGTTTATGATGGCCTATTATTTTGGAATTGGTCGGAAGATTGGCTCGGGCCTTTCAGCGAGGGATGCACTTCCACGATGGTAAATAAAATTTCTATACCGTTAATAATTGGCGTAGTCGGATTTGCGGTTGCTATTTTTTTGATAAATAAATTTCAATCTTCGGAAGGAAAGATCCCTGTTAACAAGATTTTGTTATTTGCCACTATTTTTTCAATTTTAGCGTATTTGCCGTTTTTGCCGCTTGGGCAAATTCATCCATTTTTTAAAATGAATTGGCGGACGCATTTTTATCCAGCTTTTCCTATGGCGGTTATTTTAATAATAGCACTTTACCAAATAGGACTAATGTTGCGCACAAGGTGGATCTTATTTATCGGAAGTATTCTTATAATCGTATCCGGGCTTTTTAGCGGTATGGCCAATCAATTAGAGCAGGATAATTTTTGGGCAAGGCATCAAAATGTTATGTCGGCGATTGTTCGTCAAGCGCCGAATATCAAAGATGATACACTTGTTGTTTTGACCAATATTCCAGATAAGCTTTTGTATTCTGTTTGTGAAAATTATCCGCCGACAAATCCGTTCGGGTCTCCGATGTGGTTTAATTCCGCTCTTCAAGTATATTATCCGAACACCCGGCTTATAGGTCTTTATACTTATGAAGGCGCCATAATGCCCGAAGCGGACTTTAAATTTAATTTTAATAAAAATGGAGTGGAGTTAGAACGTACTAGTATTAGATTGGAAGGGAAAGATTTTGGATATGACCAGATGATTGCTTTTGAATTTGATTCGCAAAAAGGAGCAACGCTTTTAGCGAGTGACTTCCCTTCGGCTGATGTTTTGGGATCAATTAATCATTCGGATTATAATCCCATTAAGAGAATTGATTTTAATCCTCCGCCAATAGAAACAATTAGAAAATTAGATATTGATAAAGAAATATTCATTGGCGTTTCGGAAGAGTGTTATGACGAAACTAATATGGAGAAGCGTATTAATATGCTAGATTGGGGTGGAGATAATGTTCTGCGGGAGAGCTTGGGAGTTAATTTTTACGGCATTTTGCCACTTAATCGGGAGGGTTCACTGACCATGAAAGAAAATCATTTATATTTTTTGACAAAGGACGATAAGGATCATTTGACTACTCCATTTTTACCGCTTCAAAATTTAGAGAGCGGAGAAAAATATATTACGCTTGTTAGCGCTTGGTATGGAGATTGGTCAATTAAAGAAATTATGTCTACTAAGGGCAAATCCGCGGCTTTAATGATGTTGCAAGATAAAAATTTTAATACGCTTGTAGAAGCCCAGCCATCAGGACAATCTTTAACGCGATTGCCTGAAGGCAAATATACTTTATGCGCGCCGGTAAGCGCTAAAACGGAAGATGTGCGAGTTGTTTTTAAGGGTAAGTCCGGAAAGGAAGTCATAATGCCGGATAGAATTATGATTGAGCACGTTCGACTTAAGAAATAATTTAATATTTATAAAATGACAAAAAAAATAAAATACTACAAAGAATTAATTTGGGAATTAACTAAAAATGAATTGAAGCTCCGCTATAGCGGATCTGTTTTGGGTTTTATTTGGGTTTTTTTAAAACCATTTATGACATTTGCTATTTTGTTTATGGTATTTTCTGTTTTTTTTGGTCAACATGACCCTTATTATAAATTCAATCTTTTAATTGGATTAGTGTTATTCTATTATTTTTCTGAAGGAACAATACAGCTCACCGATACTCTTCTCAAGAGAGCGGATATAATATTAAAGCTTAATTTTCCAAGATTTGTTGTTATTGTTTCATCGCTTCTTAGCACTTTTATTAATTTTTTAGCGTCACTCTCATTCTTTTTTGTTTTGGTTTTTCTATTTTCTAAAACAGACCACATATTTAGTATGTATGGTTTATTAATGTTTGTAATAGCAGTTATTTTCTTATCTTTGCTGATATTGGGCTTTGGTCTTTTTTCGAGCATAATTCAAGTTAAACTTCGGGATTTTCAACAAATCTGGTCTCTTTTTATTCAGCTTCTAATGTATTCCACTCCGATTATTTATCCATTGACGATCTTGCCTGATAAATTACAGAAAATCATCCTATTAAATCCGCTTACAATTATTATTGATTTTTCAAGAAGTCAACTGTTAAATATGCCACTTGCAGTTTCGCTAAATTCAGTGATTATTCTCGCAGTTTTTATTATTTTATTAAATGTTGCGGGATATTATTATTTTAATAATAGAATCAAAATAATAGCGGAGAATATATAAATTATTATGATTAAAATAGAAAATTTATCAAAAACATTTTTAGTTCCGCACGAAAAGAGATTTAATATTAAAGATTATTTTATTCATTTTTTTTCAAAAATGAATTATGAAAAATTCAATGCTTTGAACGATATTTCTTTCAACATGGAAAAAGGAGAGTGGCTAGGTATTATAGGTAGCAATGGAGCTGGCAAGTCCACACTTCTTAAAATACTAGCCGGTATTTATTCGCCTGATTCCGGGAAAATAGTTATTAAAGGAAATGTTGTTCCGTTTTTGGAATTGGGGGTTGGCTTTCATTCCGAACTTTCAGCGAGGGATAATATATACTTAAACGGTTTACTGCTTGGTATTCCCAGAAAAAAAATTCAGGAAAAATTTGATGAGATAATAGATTTTGCGGAAATAAGGCCCTTCGTAGACCAGAAATTAAAAAATTTTTCGTCAGGTATGCAGGCGCGGCTAGGTTTTGCTATTGCGATGCATGCGCCGGCAGATGTATTTTTAATTGATGAAATTTTGGCGGTGGGGGATTATGCTTTTCAACAAAAAAGTTTAAATACTTTCAAGAATAAATTAAAGGATAAAACTATTGTTTTTGTTAGTCATGATATGAATAAAATAAAAGAAAATTGTAATAGGGTAATGTGGATCGCAGATGGCCGAATTAAGGAAATTGGCAATCCAGAAAAGGTAATTGCTAATTATATAATATCGGAACAAAGGGTATAATTTATGATAGACCTTATTTTTAATTTGATAAATAAATATAAACAAAAATCCATAATTGAAAAAATGGATTTAGCTAATGAATTGGACAAGGTTGTCCGCTATTTTATTATTCTAACTCCCGGACATTCGGGGAGTTTGTGGCTTAGCAAGATTCTAAGCGCTCATCCGGATGTTTTATGTTTTCATGAGGGTCCGGTGCAGAAAATTTTCCCTAAAAGATATTACAATTTGACCGATGAAGATATAATGATTTGGCTATATTCCCTAAAAAGTACTTCCGCAAACCATTACGGGAAAATTTATAAGGCAATTGGGGGTATTGGTAAGATAACTCCCTCTGCTGCATTATCTGAAAAAATAAGACCATATTTTTTGGTTTTTAATTTGACGCGCAATCCAATTAATTTTATTAATTCACAACTTCAATCTACCGACGAAAGAGTTATTCCAAAGAGAAAAAGAGAAGTTTTAAAAATATCGGAGAACGCGGTTAGTCATTCCCCTCAAATTAAGGAAATATATTCAAAAAGCCTAGATAATAAGTTGTTTGTTTGGGCGTGTTGGGAATGGTCTTATTATGCCGAGAGTTCGAGTGATGCATTATATAGAATGGAAGATTTGACAAGTGATTTAGAAATTCTCATAAGATCTTTAGAGGAAATAACCGGCATCAATATTAGTGAGAATAAATATTTTATGGATAGCATTAAAAATCTCATGGAGAATCGAGTCAATTCTCATTTAAAAGAAAAACGGCGCGATCTGAATGATATTTATTTAAACCAATGGAACAATGACCAAAGATTTTTATTCAATAAAATTTGTGGCTTAAAAGCCAAAGAACTTTATCCTGAGTTATCCAATATTTTGAATCATGAATGATATTATCAAACCTACTATCTCCATCATCACCCCTTGCTTCAATAGTTCCAAATTTATTCGGGAATGCATTGAAAGCATTTTAGGGCAAGATTATCCCCATATTGAACATATTATTCAAGATGGCGCCTCAACTGAC
>Ga0076111_106_pt1 | contig 63500 bp, 62 predicted proteins | sample RifGroC2_FD_68236 | JGI IMG/M metagenome (GOLD analysis project Ga0076111, IMG submission 68236) | Parcubacteria bacterium GW2011_GWC2_36_17
GGTCAAAGAAAAATCATTATTTAAAACATCTTCTTTGAGCACATAAAAAGATTTCAAGTCAATAATTATATCTTTGGTAAAATCATTTATCCGCTCCGCTTCTTCCGTCACTTTATATTTTTGAAAATCAATTACATATTCGTAAATCTCCGACTGTAAAATATAAAGCATTGCCGCGGAGAATACCAAAAACAGCAAAATAAAAACCGAAAAAATAGCTGTAAATTTTTTTACAAGAGAACCCTTATAAATTTTTTCTGAAGAATTATCTATCATTTATGCTTACCTTTTCGCGGCCGACCCTTTAACTCTCTCTCTCTCTCTCTCTCGATTTACATTCCTGCATTCGCAAAAAATAAATCGCCAAAAACGCGACTAAAATAATAATTATAAACAAAGTCAAATTCACAATCTGCGCTTTTATAAAAAACGGGAAAACCTGTTGCCGTCAGTCAATCTCACCGGCGCATAACCGGCTATTTTATCTTCTTGAAAGAAATAAAAATCATATCCGGTTTCAGCCAGAAGCATTTTTTTAAACATATTGTTTGTCCCCTTGTTATATTCAATCGCTTCTTGGATTTCATCGCCAAAAACATTTTTCATAACAAATGAATAAACTGGATGATAAATAACCGTCCCGTCATCATCAATTAAAGTAGTGTATTCCGAAGGCGTAAATTTAAAATTATTCGTCAAAATCTTTTCAAGCGCGTCCACCCTTATCGCCGAATTCAAAAGGCCGATAATTTCTCCTTTTTGCGAAATTACCGGCGTTATTATTAAAATTGTTTTATCACCCGAAACATTCGTAAAAATACGGCTCAAAATAGAGTTTTTAGATAATAAACCCTCCTGGATATAAGGCGTACTGCCGATATTTTTCCCGATCATTTCTTCTAAAAACGGAGAACAAACGACAATTCCCTCTTTGTTTATCAAAGCGGAATGGTCAGCAATATCTCCAATGGCGATTTTTATTCTCTCCACCGCTTCCGATTGTTCTTTTGAGCAATCGGTGCCGATATTTTGAAATGCCGGATTATTTACCGCGATTTTTGCGATATTCATCGCTTCCTTTATCTTATCTTCCAATTGCCGCGCGAGATTTTGAGTTTCTGTTTTTAAAGACGGCGCGTGAAAATTATTGAGTATACTATCCATCATTTGTTCGTAATATTTCGCTCTCAAAAAATATCCCGTCGCCGCCAAGCTCAATAGTATGGCGCCAAAAACCGAATAAATAATTATCCTATAAAAATTCTTCATTTTTAACTTCTCCTAAATAAAATTCCTTATTTTTATTATCTCAAAAACCGGATAAAGAAAAGATAAAGAAATTATAAATTTCTATTATTTGCCAAAAATATATTTGTATAGTATAACATAAAAACTCATCAATGGCTGACAAAAAATCAATGGAATTTTTGATCGCATCGCTCGACCCCTTCTTTTTGGACAAAGGGGAGATTTGGTTTTCGGAAAATATTTCCAAAATCAAAAATCAAGCCTTGACGAATAGCTGGTGGCAAAAAAATATTTTGTTTTTTGAAAAAAATTTAAAGTTGAATCCATCGGAATTTATGCGCAAAATATCCGATATGGGATACGAAAAAGTCCAAACTATCGCCAGCCCCGGAGAATTCGCCAGTCGCGGAGGGATTATTGATATTTTTCCCGCTAATTCGCTCCAAGCTTTGCGTCTGGAATTTTTTGGCAATAAAATAGAAAGTATTATATCGCTTGGCGAAAAAATAAATGATGATCTACGACTGAAAATTTTAAACAAAAAAATCAAAGCGCAGGAAAAATCACAAGAGGAATCAAAAGAATTCAAAGAAGGAGATTATATTGTTCACCTTGACCACGGAATTGGGATTTTTCGCGGATCCGCCGTGGCGGATCAATTTCTAAACTCTGAACTCCAAACTCCAAACTCTTTTTTCATTATTGAGTACGCCACGCCAAAACACGGGCAAAATCCCGATCGGCTCTATGTGCCACTGGAACAAGCCAAAAAACTTTCACTCTATATCGGTTTTGAAAATCCAACCGTTCATCGTCTTGGTTCGGAAATCTGGTTAAAAACAAAACATAAGATAAAAGAAGATGTGGAAAAATTCGCTAAAGAACTGCTTGAAATTTACGCTAAAAGAGAAATCTCCACGCGCCCTCCCTACCATTTAGATGATCAAATGCAAAGAGATTTTGAATCGCAATTTAAACATTTTGAAACTGAAGACCAGCTCAAAGCCATTGAAGATATAAAAAAAGATATGGCACTCGCAGAGCCAATGGATAGATTGATTTGCGGCGATGTGGGATTTGGCAAGACCGAAGTCGCGCTCCGCGCCGCTTTCAAAGCCGTGATGAGCGGCCGCCAAGTAGCGCTCCTTTGCCCGACAACAATTCTTGCTGACCAACATTTTGAGACTTTTTCCGAGCGTCTAAAAAATTTCCCACTAAAAACCGCCTTAATGTCCCGCATGGAATCAAAACAAAATCAACAAAAATCCGCCAGAGAATTGGAAGTGGGGAAAATTGATATTATCATCGGAACTCATCGCCTACTCTCTAATGACATACATTTTAAAAATCTCGGGCTTTTGATAATTGATGAAGAACAAAGATTCGGAGTGAAACAAAAAGAAAAATTCAAGCATCTGCGCGAGGAGGTGGATATATTGAGTTTATCGGCTACACCAATCCCTCGCACGATGTATTTGGCGCTTTCAGGGATGAGAAAAATCAGCACTATTCAAACACCTCCACCCGGACGTAAAGCTATAGAAACATTTGTTCTGCCTTACTCAGAAAACATAATAATCAAAGCTGTGAAAAAAGAGTTGAGCCGCCATGGCCAGATATTTTTCCTTTATAATCGCGTCCAAACGATTCAAAGCGAAGCAATGCGACTTCGCAAAATAATGCCTAATTTGAAAATCGCCATCGCCCACGGCCGAATGAGCGAGGGACAACTTCGCAAAATTATCCACGATTTTCGCGACAAAAAATATGATTTACTGCTGGCGACCACCATTATTGAAAACGGATTAGATCTTCCCAATGCCAACACATTAATTGTCGCCAATGCCACAAGGTTGGGACTCGCTCAAAGCTATCAACTTCGTGGCCGTATTGGCCGGTCGGACAAAACCGCCCATGCTTATTTCCTTTACAACGAAAAGGAATTAAAAAATGCCGCCAAAGAACGTCTTGAAGCATTGGAATCAGCCACCGAACTTGGCGATGGCTGGAAAATCGCCCAAAAAGATTTAGAAATCCGCGGCGCCGGCAATATTCTCGGTCGCTCCCAGAGCGGCAACATGAATAAAGTCGGACTGAATTTATATTGCCAAATACTATCAGAGGCAGTAGAGAAATTAAAAAATAAGTAATGCTGCGCCAATGGCAGGGGCGTATTTTCCTAATTTTCCCTTAATAATAATGGTGTTTTTAGCGAGCGGAGACATAATATATTTTTTTGCTTCTTTTTTCACTAATTCAATTTTTACTCCGCCAGTCGCAACACCGCCTCCGCCCAAAATCACCGCTTCGGGATTCAAGATATTAATAATATTGGCAATTCCAATGCCGATTATCTTGCTCCTGTCGCCATATTTTTCAAACGCTTTCTTGGCGGCTAATTGTTCAAAACTTTTTTTATCATCAATAATCATATGGCCAAATTCCCCAGCTCCAAAATTTGCGCCCCGATAAATTTCCTCTCCAATCATCATTGCTCCGCCGATGCCCGTACCAATAGTCAGGCCAATCGCATTTTTGTATTTTTGAGCGTTGCCCAATTTTGACTCAGCCAACAAAAAACATCGACTATCATTTTCTACCGCTACTTTACGACTGTATTTTTTAAAAAATTCTCGCGCCTGCCAGCCGTCTAAAAACGGCAAATTCGGCGCCTTAACCAACACACCCCTTTTTACATCAACAATCCCGGGAAGTCCGATACCAATGCCAGAAATCTTATAACAAACCGAGATTCCTATAATTTCTCTTTCCAGCGCCACCAAAAAAAAATTTTTATTTTTTGGCGTTTTAATATCAAAATCCGCCACTTTTTTATTACGGTCATCAATCACCACCCCCCTTATTTTTGTCCCGCCAATATCTATGCCAAGTTTATACATAAATAAATTAAAATATTAAAAATTAAATATCAAAATGACATATAAAAAATAAAAAAATACTTTTTACCTTTTAACGTTAAAATACTCGAAGCAAATATATTTAATATCTCATCTAATTCCTTTAAAAACCACCCTACATCAATATCTTTAGCTCTCTTACTATCTCTTAATATAGCAATCCACAACTTACTTTCGTTAGTTGATTTTAAAGAGTGGTTAAAGAAATTTATAAAATCTTTCCTACTGCTAGATGATTGACCTTCAACATAATTTCCCAGAATACTTGTTCCACTTCTTAATAGTTGATCACCCATTCTCCTTGAAACATTATCATTGGATAATTTATCAATAAATTTTATTAATTTTAATGTGAAATTATATAATCTTTTCTTGAATTCATTTTTAAATTTTAATTTGTCATTTTGCATTTTGATATTTAATATTTTATTTACTGTACAAACAATTTCCTTGCCTCTTCCCAAAACTCCGGATGCCCCTGTTTTTCTTTCATCCAATACCACCATTCCAAACCCCACAAAAAATTTTTTTCAAATCCCGCTTCGCGCGCATATCCAATATTTTCCTTAAATTGCTCAAAACTAAACGCTTTTAATTGCTCGTCAAGCGACATAAGCGGTGGCCGCTTTAATAGCCATGGCTCAGCTTGCAATTCCACGCCGACGATCGGCTTTTTTCCCCAAAACATCTCCATAATCCCCAATTTAATTTTGAAAAAATCAGGATCCAAAGGATATTTAAAATGCCCGATGGGAATTAAACGCGACAGTACAACACGATACATTGTTGTGCCAAAAATATCCGCTCTTTTATATGCCCGAAACCACATTCCAAATTCCCCGCTGTCCGTGAGAATTAAAGGACGAGCGCTGTCTAATCTTTTTATTAAATCTATTTCTTTATCTATGAGCTCATCATCAACATATGGACATTCGCCAAAGCCGATTAAAAATGGTTCATTTTCCAATTGCCAAGCCCAAATCGCTGAGTTATTTTTGTAGCGATTTACCGTAGCTTCAATATATCCAAGCAATGCTCCCTGAAATTCTTCGGCTTTCTCATAATGTGGGAATTGCTTTATCACTTGCCTTATAAAGCCTGCTGGCTCTTGCTCGCTCGCCCAATCTGGAATATGACATTCTGGCCAGCGCGGCAAACGCTCCCCAACAGCCAAAATTATTTTACCGCCGCGTGACGCAATACTCTCTATTTGAAAATCCAGATCGGAAAAATCATATTGACCTTTTTGCTCTTCAATTTGAGACCAATAAGCAACAACTCTAAATTCTTTAATTTTTAAGTCGTCTAACGCCGCGATTAAAACATCTTTTTCGTTGAGGCCTAATTCGCGAGAATAAAGCGTCGTAAAGGTCGCTCCCCAACTTTTCGCCCCCGGAGTTTCAGCCGGCTCCAAAAGCAAAATCAAAACACCTGACATAATAAATATAATGGCAATACTCTTTTTAACCAACATCCAAAAATTCAACGGTTCTTCCATCACGGCCGGCCATTTTCTGGAGAAAAAAATCGCCAGAAAAAAAACAAAAGAATATCTAATGCCTCCAAGCCCGTTAATCAAGGTCAGATTCCCAATGGAAACAGAAAAAACAAGAATTAAATTCCCCACCAAAGATAAAAATTGCTTAAAAAGTACAAGACCGATACCCCGATAGGAATTTGAAATATAGTTTCTTATATTCCCGCCACTAAATTCCGTTAGTCTTTTACGATAAAAAATTAAAAATATTATAAATCCAGCCAGAAAACCTCCAAAGCGAGACAGAATATACCCGGAAATAAAATCAACATGATTGAACGCGGACTTCAAAAAAACAAGCTCCAGGGAAAGAAATATACCGGCAATCAATAAAATTAGAATGGAATGAAAATTATATTTTCTTCCAAAAGATAAAATAAAACCGCCAATAATTAATATGGTAAAAGCGGCAAACTGAACAGATGATAAAATTTCTCCAAGGAAAAAACGGCTCAAAATAAATGTGACTATCGGAACAAAAACTCCAAAAAGCAAGGGCACAACCCAACTAGCCTCGTGCTTTAAAAGAATTTTAAAATAAAAATAAATTCCAATAATAGAAAAAACACCGCTCAAGAGCGCGGTGGCCAAAACCATTCCATTTAAATTGGAAAAATCAACAAATGGCAACAAAAATAGCGAAAGACTGCTGAGGCCCCCAATAACCAAAACATAATTCAGAGGGGAGAATACTTTTTTAACGAGAATTTTATCTAAAATAAAAACGAGCGCAAAAATAAAATGAGATGAAATTGCAATATAGAGCCAGGGCATGAATTTAACATTTGACTATTAACTTTTGACCTTTGACTTAATTATAACAAATCCTTGCCATCAATAATCTTTTTATACTCCCAAGCGCTTGAGCGAATTTTCCGCTCCATAGTTTCATAATTAATCTCCACTAAGCCAAATCTCGGCCAAAAACCGCGCGCCTCGGGAAATTCAAAATTGTCCAACAGCGACCAATGGAAATATCCGCGCACATCCGAACCCTCTTTTATGGCCATACCAACCCAGAACAAGTGATCTTTTATGAATTTTGCCCGTTTCTCATCATTAGCATCGGCAATGCCACTTTCAGTTATATAAATCGGTTTTTTATATTTTTCTAATTTTTTGATGACAAGATAAATTCCTCGTGGAAAAATCTCCCATCCCAAATCAGAAACTTCGCCAAGCCCAACTTTTTTACCGATGATGCCGACTAACTGACGGCTATAATAATTACAGCCAATAAAATCCAGCTCTTTTCCAATTTTATTAAGAAACCAGAAATTCCAAAAATAATTGACGATATTTTTTATTGATTTATTGAGAAAAAAATTATTTTTTTCTTCAAAATGCATAAAACTATTTGCAATACCAACCTCCACATCCTGATCAATTTTATGAATGATTTCATACGATCGTTTTTGAGTTTTCAACAGATTTAAATATACTTTCAAGGCTTTAAAAATATTCCTTCTCCCTGGCGGATGACTGCCTTTTACGAACCCAAATCCAGTATAAATATTGGGCTCATTTAATACGATCCAGAATTTGACATTTTCTTTCAGCTCGCCAACTATTTTTTCTATATAACGCAAAAAATGATCAATTGTTTTTTTATTTTCCCAACCGCCAATATCGGCAATCCATATTGGCTGTGTCCAATGCCAAAGCGTTACAAACGGCTCAATACCTCTCGCGCGAAGCGCCTTTATCACATTTCTATAATGCTCAATCTCTTTCTCGTTAAATTTTCCTTCTTCCGGCTCAATCCGCGACCATTCAATGGAAAATCGGTGAGCGTTGTGGCCCAGGGATTTGACAATATCAAAATCTTCTTCGTATCTATTGTAATGGTCGCAAGCTCGGCCGGAAATATAGTTTTGCGGATTTTGCGCTTCTATTTTTATTTTTGTCCAATTTGAGAGATAGCCAAATCTGCCTTCCGCTTCGCGAGCTAAACGCTTCGCATTCTCTTTTTCCCACTCTGACCAATCATTATGATTCCCGCCTTCAACTTGATGAGCTGAAGTTGCAGACCCCCAATAAAAATTTTTTGGAAATTGAAAATTCACTCTATTTTATTTTTTCTTTATTCTCACATTCTTGAGAATGTGAGAATAAAGAAAATACTATCTAGAATTATTTTTTAGGAAAGTTGATTTAAATAGTTTATAATAAATTAAGTGATTAGTCATCCGCTATTTTTTTAATTGCTAATTTATGGACTTAAAATTTTTAAACGCTTTTAATATTGCCGTGCCGGGAGCATGGTCAAGTTTTGAAAAATTAAACAATTATTTTGGCAATTTTGAAAAGGCCTGGGATGCAAACGAAGCGAAATTAAAAAACGCACTACTTGAAAAAGAAACATTGGAGCAAATAATAGAAATGCGGAGCAAAATAAACCCCGAAAAAGAATGGCAAAAATTGGAAAATGAAAATATTCTAATGATTGATAAAAATAACGTTAAATATCCGGCGATTTTAAAACAAATTCCCCAGCCGCCTCACGCGCTATATATAAGAGGAATACTGCCGCAATCAGATGAACTCTGCATTGGAGTAGTAGGATCTCGCAAATGTACATCTTATGGAAAACAAAGCTGTGAAAAAATCATTTCAGGACTCTTCAATTACAATATAATCATTGTTTCCGGCCTTGCGCTCGGCATTGATTCCATCGCCCATCAATCAGCGCTTGATAATGGCATAAAAACTATCGCCATACTCGGCACGGGAATAGATAATAAAACGATTTATCCGGCGCAAAACTTGAATCTCGCGAAAAATATCTTAAAAAATAATGGGGCTTTAATTTCCGAATTCGCTCCCCAAACGCCGGCAATGCCATATCATTTTCCAATGCGCAACCGCATAATATCCGGACTATCTAAAGGCGTTTTAGTAGTGGAAGCCGGAGAAAAAAGCGGTTCGCTCATCACGGCGACTTGCGCGCTCGAACAAAATCGCGAAGTTTTTGCCATGCCCGGACAAATTTTTTCCGAGAATTCCTCGGGAACAAACAATCTGATAAAGCAAGGGGCAAAAATCGTCACCTCTGCAAAAGATATTTTAGAAGAATTAAATATCGAAATAAATGATGAAAATAATAAAGTCTCAACAAAAAAGAATTTTTCCGAAGAAGAAAGTAAAATTTTAAATCTGCTTTCACGAGAACCTTGCGAACTTGACGAACTGTTAAAATCTGCTAACATCCCCGCCAACCGTTTTAATTCAATTTTGACAATGCTGGAAATAAAAGGAATAATTAGAAGTCAAAATGGAAAGGTATTTAAAATAAAATAAAAAACCAACTATGAAATATCAAAATGACAAATCAAAATTTAAAAATAAAATTGTTAATTCCTAAATTTTTGATATTTAACTTGTCATTTTAATTTTTTATTTTTAATATTTAATTTTCATATGAAGCTGGTCATCGTCGAGTCGCCGACGAAAACAAAAACAATATCAAAATATCTCAAAGGCGATTATGTCGTTCGCGCAAGCGTGGGACATATCCGCGATTTACCAAAAAGCAACAAAAAAGCGATTGATATTCCCGGGGGATTTATTCCGCATTATGAAATCTCTAGGGGAAAAGAAAAAGTGGTAGCGGAATTGAGGGAACTATCAAAAGAAGCTGATGAAGTAATACTCGCTACTGATCCTGACCGTGAAGGCGAAGCCATTTCTTGGCACATCGTTCAAGCCTGTGGCTTGAACGAGCTAAAAACTAAAAACTCAAAACTAAAAACTATTAAACGCATAGTCTTTCACGAGATTACCGAGAGCGCTATCAAAGAAGCGATAAAACATCCTCGCGACATCGACGCCAACCTTGTAAAAGCCCAAGAAGCGCGCCGAGTGCTGGACCGGCTCGTTGGTTATGATTTAAGCGGCCTAATCTGGAAAAAGGTGCGCTACGGACTATCAGCTGGCCGTGTCCAATCTCCGGCTCTACGTATAATAATGGAGCGCGAAAGAGAAATCCGCGCTTTTGTACCGGAAAATTATTGGGTGCTAACAGGAGAATTTGAAACAGAAAAAAAAGATAAAATTACATTAACCTGCGGAGAAGAGCCGAAAAATGAAAAAGAAACAAACCGCATCCTGGAAATTGCGCGCAAAAATCCATGGAAAGTCGTAGAGATAAAACAAAACGAAACAAAACGATCTCCTCGCGCGCCATTTACCACCTCTACGCTCCAGCAAACAGCAAGCTCACGGCTTGGATTTTCTCCTTCTCGCACAATGGGTGTGGCGCAAAAACTTTACGAACAAGGTCTTATCACCTATATGAGAACAGATAGTGTAAATATGAGTAAAGAAGCACTCCCGCAAATTTACACAACAATAGAAAAACTTTACGGCAAAGAATATCTTTCTCCGCGAACTTATACTTCCAAAAGTAAAAGCGCTCAAGAAGCGCATGAAGCGGTGCGCCCGACTAATGTCGCCTTGAAAACCGCCGGGGGCAATGACGAACAAAAAAACCTCTATCGCCTCATTTGGGAGCGCGCCATTTCCTCTCAGATGGCAGATGCAAAGATGATGAAAACAAAAGTATCGGCGAATATAATTCAACAAACAACCGACAACAAACAACCGACGACTATTCCAAATTTTTCAGTCATTGGTAGTGTGACTGTTTTTGACGGCTGGCTTGCGGCAGACACAGACGCTCAAGGTGAAGAAATCCAAATCCCCAAAATTTCAGAAAATGAATCGCTAAAATTATTAAACATTGACAGTCAAGACAAACAAACGGAACCGCCGGGAAGATATACAGAAGCGGGTCTAGTCAAGGAATTAGAAAAACGCGAAATCGGAAGACCAAGCACATATGCCTCCATCATAAAAACAATTAATGATCGCGGCTATGTAGTAAAAGAAGGCAAAACCTTGCATCCGACAGATACCGGAGAAGTGGTTAGTGATTTTCTTGAAAATAATTTTGCCGAATATATCAGCGATTCTTTTACCGCGGAAATGGAAAATAAACTGGATGAAATCGCCGAGGGCAAAAGAGAATATGAAAAAATGCTCAAAGATTTCTATGGCCCTTTTTCCAAAGAAATAAAAATAAAAGACAAAACAACAGAGAAACTGACAAATCTCGGAGAAGCGGACGCAAAATTCAAATGCCCTATCTGTAGCGGCCCGATGGTTATCAAACTTTCTAAAAATGGCAAATTTTTAAGTTGCAAAAAGTTCCCTGATTGCATGGGCGCAAGAAAAATGGATGGAACGGAAATGGAAGGGCCAAAAGAAACCGGGGAAATCTGTCCGGAATGCAAAACCGGCAAATTGATTGAACGTGAAGGAAAATTCGGAAAATTCATCTCTTGTAATAATTATCCTAAATGTAAATTCATCAAAACCAGTCCGGAAGAAGAAGCAAAGAAAAAAACCGGAGTAAAATGTCCTGAATGCATATCGCGATCCAAAACTACGAATGCATCCGAATCTACAAACAATGAAAATGTTGGAGAAATTGTTGAGCGCCGAGGAAGATTTGGATTATTTTATTCCTGCTCTAATTACCCCAAATGCAAATTCGCTATCAAAGCGCGTCCTACCGGCAAAGTCTGCGACTTCTGCGGGTCGGACCAAAACCATACCGGAGAGATGCTCAAATAAGGCATGTAAAAATCATAATCCGCATAAGCTAAAATAGAATTACAGAAAAATAAAGAATCAAGCGAAGACGAAACAAAAACTCCCTTTTTGCGGGAGTTTTTTATTTTTGGTCGTGGCGACTGATCGTAAACCAGCTTTTTCTGGTTATAGCCAGAAGAGGACTTCCTCCCCGCCACGGTATTTTTTAATTTCCTTTTATGGATTTTTCTTTTATCTTGGCATATATCAGGGAAAGAACTATCACTCGTTTCCCAAATTTCCTCACAATGCATACAAAGAAATTGTCTGATGATGATTTCGTCTGTCTGTGCCATGTCACACACCCCCTAGACACTGCATAAAGATACTAAATAATTATAAAAAAAATCTATAACATCAAATTCGAAATCGTGCGAAGAAGAAATATTCTCGAATTGAATATCCGCCTTAGCGCCAATATCAGAAATTAAAGTCTCATTAATGGCTTCTTCTTCTTTTAAAAATTGCTTGAAAGTTTTCTCGTTTTCTCCGGGTTTTTCTTTACGATCTTTCATCCTTTCAAAGCGTATTTTAGTATCGGCAGTGATGTAAATAAGCATATTGCGCGGAAATAGCTTTAACATCTCCACGTCACTCTTCCATCTTATGCTGTCAAGAATAATAATATCGCTTTTATCTTCTGAGGCCCTTGTAAAAACCGCTTTGCTTAAAATGCCGTCACCATAAGAATTGTTCATAATAACAGCTAATCTTTGGAGATTTTCTCTTGTGCTTTCAATGCCCCATAAACGCAAAGTCTCCATTAAAATATCGGAAAATCCTATGCAACCGACTGAGCGACCATTGCTAACGGCAATCTCTCTTAGAAAATTTTTAAAAGTGCTTTTTCCAGTTCCGCATTTTCCGACCAGTCCGATTACAAATGGCATATCACCACCTCCGAAATTTATATAAATCAAAATTAATAAAATAAACGCCATTTGTCAAATCCCGACTGGCAAATCTTGTCTTTTTAGTATATAAAATAACTATTATGGAATTAAACGAATTTCTCAAACAAATCAGTTCGCTGTCAGGCGATGACCCACAGGCGGTTGATATTTGCCGACGCGCATGGGAGTTTGCGCAAATGGCCCATAACGGCCAAAAAAGAGCGTCCGGAGAACCCTATTTTAATCATTGTGTAAAAACTGCGGAAACTTTGATAAAAATGAAGTTAGATGCCAAAACAATTGTCGCGGGCCTACTTCACGATGTAGCCGAAGATACGAAATTTACGCTCCAAGACATTAAAAAAAATTTTGGCGCCGAGATAGCATCTTTAGTGGAGGGAGCTACCAAACTCGGAAAAATCAAATATCGAGGCGACCAACAAAGAGCGGAAAATCTTAGAAAAATGTTTTTGGCTATGGCTAAAGATATTAGAGTAGTTTTAATCAAATTGGCAGACCGCCTGCACAATATGCAAACCCTGCAATATGTAAAACCGGAAAAGCAAAAACGCATCGCCTTGGAAACCATGGAGATTTATGCTCCGCTGGCACACCGTCTTGGGATTGGAGAAATAAAAGGCCAGCTCGAAGATCTTACCTTCCAATATCTTCAACCAGATCAATATAAATGGCTAATTGAGAATATTGCAGAACAATATCAAGAAAGAGAAAAATATGTAGAAAAAATAAAACCTGTCATTTTACAGGAATTAAGCAAAGAAAACATCAATGCCATCAAGATAGATGCGCGCGCCAAACATTATTGGAGTTTATATCAAAAACTTCAGAAATATGATATGAATTTTGAGAAAATTCATGACTTAATAGCATTGCGAATCGTAGTTAATACTATTGAAGAATGCTACGGCGCTCTCGGAGTTTTGCATAAACTTTGGAGGCCATTGCCGGGAAAAATAAAAGATTACATCGCATTGCCCAAGCCCAACGGCTATCAAAGTTTGCATACCACGATTTTCTGCGTTGACGGTAAAATAACGGAATTTCAAATCCGAACCGCTAAAATGCACGATGAAGCAGAATTAGGTATTGCCGCGCACTGGCTCTATAGTGAAAAGGGTAAGCCAAAGACCGGCGTAAAATTAAATGAGCAAAAATTCTCTTGGGTTTCCCAGCTTCGCGATTGGCAAAAAAAAGTATCCGGATCTCAGGAATTTCTGGAAAATTTGAAAATTGATTTTTTCAATGACCGTATTTTTGCTTTAACGCCGAAAGGCGATGCTATTGATCTGCCAAAAGGCGCAACACCGATTGACTTTGCCTATCACATCCATTCCGATATTGGCGACCATTGCTCCGGCGCAAAAGTAAATGAAAAAATGGTGCCATTATCTCATACTTTGCAAAATGGCGATGTGGTGGAGATTTTAATACAGAAGAAACACAAACCCTCGCGCGCCTGGTTGGAATTTGTCAAAACCAGCATCGCCCAAAACAGAATCAGGCATTCACTTAAAAAAGAATTTGGGGTAGAAATTGCGCCAATAAAAAAACAGTCCGCGGGCTATCATGTAGAGATGAAAATCTCTTGCCAAGACAGAGTGGGACTAGTGAAAGATGTCTCCGAAGAAATCCAAAAACTAAAAATAAATATTGAATCATTAAATACCGTGGCTAACCACAAGCATGATCCGGCAATAATAACGATTACCTCAACAATTAAAGAGCGAAATCTAATAGAGAAACTGGCGACAAAATTAAAGCAAATAAAAAATGTGTATGAGGTAAATTACAAGATATCCTCCAAAGATTAAATTTCCGAGTTTATATTTTTGTAAATTTTATTGACGATATTTTCCAGGTCGCTTGACTGATAATATTCAATTATTATCCTTCCTCCCTTAGCTCTTGGCTGAACCGAGACTTTCGCGCCCACGGCGTCTTCAATCTGGGAAACCATAAATTTCATATTAGGATCAATTTCAATAATTTTTTTCACTCTCGCCAAGGCTGTTCTTGCGATATTTTCCACTTCGCGTACATTGAGTCCCATATTTAAAATCCTATAAAACAAATCCATCTGACCCCTTTGGTCTTTGACCATTAAAATTGCGCGCGCATGGCCTTCATTAATTTTCCCGCTGGAAATCGCATCTTTAATTTCTTGGGATAGATTCAAAAGACGCAATAAATTCGCTACTGCTTCACGGCTTTTCCCAACGCGAGCCGCCACTTCTTGTTGAGTCAGATTATATTCCTCTATCAACTTCTGATATGCTACGGCTCTTTCAATCGCATTCAAATCGCTCCTTTGGACATTTTCAATTATAGCCAGTTCCAAATTTTCTTTTGGCGTTGTTTTTCTGATGATCACGGGGACCTGAAAAAGTCCAGATAATTTCGCAGCCCGCAAACGGCGCTCGCCGGCAATCAATTGATAACTGACTTCAATGCCACTTGAACTTATTTTTTCCAGCTTAGACACGACTAGCGGCTGCAGAATTCCATGTTCGCGGATGGAATCGGATAAATTCCTGAGCTGATCTTCATTAAATTCTTTTCTGGGTTGCTCCGGATTGGGATTGATTTTCTCTATTTCAATATAAAAAACAGCATCGCCATTTTTCGCATCGGAAAAATTATCCCGAAAAACTTCGTTCGTTGAATTATCTTTTTTGGAAATTAGAGCTCCAAGGCCCCTTCCTAAACCGTGATACTTCATTCGCTTACGCGAACACTTAACATTTAACTTTTAACTGAATTCATTATTTGTTAACTGTTAACTGTTAACTGTTAACTGTTGTGTTGCCTCGTTTTCCCAACAATACAGACAATATAAACAATGTCACTATTATAATCCATGACACAATACATGCAGGACACCAAACGTGAATAACAAATGCGCTTAAATATATAAAATAAAAAACCGAGAGCAGTGACAGCAGGGTCAATGGCAATAAAAATTTATGCATGTTTTTACCCTCTCTATTCCAGGCAGCGCAGGTAAATATCAGCCCAAATCCAATCATGCCAAATAGCGCGATTGGAACTCCTAAAATATCCGAGTATCCGCTTTTCGCTACTTGATAACAATTAAATGCTTCGTTTATATTGCAAAAATCAGAGGGGACTCCAAAATAATACTCATATAAAGAGTAGCTGGCGACAATAATGCCTATGAACGACAATATTTTTATTAGTTTTAATACTTTTTCTTTGGACATTAGAATTGTTCTAATTATTCTGAATAAAATTTTTAATGTCTTAATTCTAAAACACTAAAAATTTAGATTTAAAATTATAAAATTATTTATACCTGCATCCCGTCTTTTCCGCCAGACGATCAAATGTGACTTCACCTTCAATTCTTTGGTTATCGGAAAAAATCCACGTCGGATATCCGGAAATATCCGCATCGGTACAGGCTTGCATTTGTTTTCTGGAATTTGACGGGTCAGCGCATTCAATATAATTGATGAATTTAAATGATGTACCGAAAAGCTTTTTCTGATTCTGACAATGAGAACACCAATCGGCACCATACATCTTAACGTTTTTATCAGATAAGCATTGCGCAAAAGAATCCAACGGACTAGAGATGTTGGCAATGGGTGATTCGTTATTTTTTTTCATAATAACAAATCCCGCGATCCATATAATCGCAATGCCAATAGCTACCCAAACTGAAATAATGATAACTTTATTGAACATTTTTATATGCGATACTAATCTACTAATACATGCGAATGTAACGAATAATACTAATATTTCTTTAAGCTATTGGTATTATTGGTATCATTCGTACTAATTCGTATATTTGTATTGTATTAATCATTCTTCCTAAATACATTCTGCTCTTTGCACCAAAATCTGATAGCTTTGAATTTCGGTAAAATGGTCGCAAAATACTGCAGAAATGTCAATTGTTTTAAGCACCAGGCCATAAATCCCACCAAATGAACTTTCCCAAGATCGGCAATTCCGAATTTTTTGCCAAGAGGGATTATAAACCTTACGCCTTTGTGCTTATATTTTTCCAATGGCCTGCCGGCAATTAGATTTAAGATATTTTTTGCCGCAAGCGCGCCTTGATTAATCGCTGTTTGAACCATCGCTGGAGCCGCCATTTGTGATTCTGGATCAAAGCACCAGGTATTATCACCGATTGCAAAAACATTGGAGTGCGGATGCGCCTGTAAAGACATATCCACAACCGCCTTGCAAGTTTTATCCATTTCAAGACCTGCTATTTGGGTTAGAATGCTATTTGCCTTAATGCCCGCTGTCCAAATCAAAACATCAAAAGGCACCTTCTCTCCTCCTTCAAATAAAACTTCGTGATCAATAACATCTATAATCTTTTTAGAAATAAGCACCTTTATTCCCAAATCATCCAATCTTTTTTGCGCGATGTTGATAATCCATGGAGCAGCTCTGCCCAAAACATTGGGTGACGCCTCGATTATCGTAAGTATTGCCTTATTTTTTAAATGTTTGTGTTTTTTCGCTAATTTTTTGATATCACCCGCAAGTTCCGCCGCAAGCTCGGATCCCGCCACACCTCCGCCACCGATTACTATCTTTATTAGCTCGTCCGGCTTAGCATTATAAAAAAGCTCGTCAATAGCGCTTTTAATATTCAGAGCATCTTCAACCGACTTTAATGGATAAGATTTTTCCGCCAAATGCGGAATGCCGAAATAATTTGTCTCAGACCCCAAAGCAAGCACAAGATAATCAAAATTCATCACTTCTCCGGATGTAAAAGATACGCTCTTTGCGTTAACATCAACACTCTTGACCTCTGCCTGCATAAATTTGATATTTCTATTTTGGAAAATTTCTCCAAATGGCACCGCGGCGCTTCTTTTTATCTTTTGGAAATTAAATCTCTGCTCTCGGAAATTATCGCCGATGTAAAAAGCGCTAGCCACCTCATAAAGAGCCGGCTGAAAAGTATGATAATTATTTTTATCTACAATGATAATCTCTAAATCTTTTGAATTTTTTTCTAAATCCAAAGCGCACCGCACGCCCCCGAATCCCGCGCCAAGAATCAATACTTTAGACATAGTTTATTGGTGAATTTTTAATTTCAAATTTTTAATTTTTAAATAATTTTGAATGGCTAAATGTTTAAAACATTAAAAAATAAGGCACTATTTAAAAATTTAAACTTAAAAAATTATAAAATTTCATAATTTATGTTATCATAATTTTAATGCAAAAACAATTGGAAATTCTGAGAAAATTTTTTGATAAATATTTTTTCATCGCTTTTTTAGGCTATTTTCTGTTTGTGGCCGTATTTGCCATCACCGCCAAACTGACGTCGGAAATAAAATATTTAGTGAAACTCGACGTGATCGTTCAAAATCTCATTATTGGCCTAAGAACTGATTCTTTGACCAAGGCGCTCAATATCTTCACTGACCTTGGCGATACAAAATTAATGATTTTCCTGACCATAGCCGCAGTTGCGCTACTTTTCCTGAAAAAGCACTACACTTATTCCATCGGCATCGCGCTATCAATCGGGATTGCGGAAATTGTTTCTTTCGTGCTAAAAAATGCCGTCAATAGGCATAGACCGCCGGAATTCATAAATCTAGTCCACGAAAGCACTGCCAGTTTCCCCTCTGGCCATACCACAGCGGCCATATCTTTTTACGGATTTTTGATTTATTTCTTTTACAAAAATATAAAAAATAAAATTTGGCGCAATGTCTTAATCTTGATTTGCGGAATTATAATTTTACTTGCCGGATTCGCCAGAATCTATCTTGGCGCCCATTGGCCAAGTGATGTCATCGCAAGCTATATCTTGGGAGGAGTATGGCTTTGGATTATTATTTCTATTATTAAAAAAATAAATTATTAAATATCTCGCTTAAGCAATTTAGAAAAACTTAAATTGATAGACGGCTAAATAAATCTGCTCAAAAAAAGAAAACTACCATATGGCACTGCGCATATAACAATCACAAACAATGGCAACCCGGAATTTGGCGTAAAATTGCACAGAAAATAATAGGGTGGATTGACAGTGCGCTAGAACAAGTTTAAATTACTATTTATAAACGCGGACGTCGTATAGCGGCTATTACTTTAGGTTTCCAACCTAATAACAGGGGTTCGATTCCCCTCGTCCGCTCCATTCTTCGCCGCAGGAGAAGAATGGTCCTTCGTAGCTTAATGCGAAGAAGGACTATTAAAATCTTATTTGAATATCGCGGCAGGCTTCGAATGGCTACGCCTATTTTTATGTATTTTGTTTATATTCTAAGAAGCATCGGGCTCCCAAAACAAATATATACGGGCTCAACAGAAAATTTAAAACAGAGAATAAAATCCCATAACGAAGGGTCTAATAAGCATACGAGCAAATTTAGACCGTGGAAAATTATTTGGTTTTGCGCATTCCCCATTAAAAAACAAGCTGAAGAATTTGAAAAATATTTAAAAAGTTCTTCTGGAATTGCATTTAAAAGAAAGAGGTTAATTAATAATTAAAATTCTTCACTAATAAAATTTAAATTTGGACCATTTATCTTCTTCATTTTCATCTAACCCCCCCTGTTTTCCTTTTCAAGCTCTCCATCTCTTCTTTTAGTTCAACCATCCGCAACTCTCTTCCTATTGTCAATTTTTTGAATCTCTCAAGTTCATTAATCCGTTCTTGAAGCTCTATTGTTTTTTCATGTACCCGTAATTCCAATGTTGCCCTAATTTCCTCCAATTCTTTTGTGCGTTCTTTTATTTTCCCCTCCAACGATAAATTCAATTTTTCTAATTCCTGAGATGATTTTTTAATTTTTTCATTAAATTCATTGAGCTCTATTTGCGAATGCTCAATATTATCAAGCATTGAATTAAAAGTTTGAGCTAAATCTCCAACCTCATCTCTTGATTCAATGCGCGTTCTTACGCTGAAATTTCCCTCCTTAACTTTATTTGCTGTATCATTAATTTTCAAAATATTCCTTAAAAAAATCCGCCCAAACAGAAGGATGACAATAATGCTCACAATCCATAATAAAACAGCTACTAATATAGTGTTGTTCCTTTCTTTGACCAGCGGAGCAAAAATTTCATCAGTCCCGATTTCCGTCAATAAAACAACATCGTAATCAACCAAGCACATAGAGGCGACTTGGACTTCCCCACCAAGATAGCCGACATAATCGCCATTATATTCCCTCCTGTCATTGAAACACGCTTGCGTTGCCGGATTATCAATTTTTTTATTTAAAACTGAGTCCTTGATAAATCGGGATGGAGTAATCATAAATCCATTTTTATTAACTAAAAACATCTCTGCGGTTTTTTGATTTAAAATGAACTCCTGACCGGATAAAGCGCCCAAATCTATCTGAAAAGAGCCCCCCACTATTTTATTTATGCTATCAGCGGAGAAATGCAAGAGTAAAAAGCCAACCGTCGTTTCATTGTCAGCTGATTTAATTGGAGTTAAAGAATGGAAAACCGGATATTCAGGATGAATGCCGCCGGCTATTTCGCTTTCCTGCTCTATCATAATCTGAGAAATCATCGTCTCGCCGTATTTTAACGCCATCAATTCCTCTTTACTTTTGCCTTCTTTGTGTTCCTGTTCTTCAACGCCAACACGCTTCTCGTCGGACGACGCTATCGTCTTCATGTCGGTATTTAAAATATCCGCAACAACCACCAATGGATCGAGAGATACTTTATTTTTTAAAAGATGCCTCCGGATTGCTCTGGCAAAATCCTGATTGCCGGTTCTTGCCAGCTCTTCTGTTTGTTGACGAATAAATCCATCAGAGGACCAATCAGCGGATTGTGCCTTTATTTTTTCAAAAAATATAAGTATCTGACCCTCGGTTCCTTCGGCAATCGCCGTTAAATCGCGTTTTATCTGATTCTCTAAAACATCCTTAGATTCAATGAAAGAATAAACCACAACAAAAGATATAATTATAAAAATAATGACGGAAAAAAACAGGACTAATTTGTAAATCAATGAAATTCTCTTCATAATTTATAATGAAAATTATTGGAGTTATCGGGGGATTGTATTTATTACTATTTTAACAGATTTTTCTTCTTACATAAATAGGGGTGTAATTTGCATCGGCTCTTCCTTATTGTTGACCGCGTCCAAACAACGCGCTTGATAAAATAGTATATCCTACCCCAGAATGCCCTGATTCCGATTCCATTAAATCAATACTCTGGGCTTTAAATCTAATTGTGCTTTCAATTTTCAATTTATCAATTCCAGTTTTCAGCGCGCCAAGTATCTGCTCATCAAGATTGCGGAATCGAGCCAGATTGATATGCATGTTATACGCGCGAAGTTCCTGCCTGAATCTTACGCCTTCGTCAATCAACGAATTTTCCAATCTATCTTTAATGTGACTGATAATTTCTGATGATTCTTTTGATCCTGCCAACCAAACCATGCGCGGTTTTTTTCCGGTTGGAGCCAAAATTATTTTTTCAAATTCAATTTCCGGACATTCAAATTCTTCGGCAACCTCTTTTATTGATCTTAAAATTTTATCTATCGCCTCGTCTGGCTGTAAACCCAAAAAGGAAATAGTCAAATGCCAATTCTCCGCGGAAATCCATCTTAAATCCTCACCCCCCACAGCCGCCGTCAGATCACGCGCCACGTCATCTATTTTCTGATTTATTTTTTCGGGTAAATTGATTGCGACAAAAAGACGCTTTTTATTCATATAATTACTTTATTTATTTCTATAAATAAAAATTAGAGCTAAGACTAGCCATGCGCCGATCGTACCCAATAAAAAACTTGTTATAATCGGCCAATCATTAATATAAATGCCATAAATCATCCAAATCGGCATTCCCAAAGACAAAATTGCATACATTGGCAAAGAAATGTCATGAGCCAATTTTGTTTTGGCAATACGCCAGGCCTGGAAATAATAGCCTGCAGGCATTAAAAATCCCATTATTAAAGCTAAAATTTCAATAATTTTCATGGAATATAAATTAAATATAAAATAAGAACCTCGGATCAAGAACTGTATTCATTAAATTCATTATATAAAATATCCGACAATACTTTACTTTTTGGTTTCGTTTTGCCCGGGTAACGCCACGCGGAAATAATTTTTCTCTTATTTTTTTCATCCTGAACCATTACCCAAATTTCATAAGGGTTTTTTCTACTTCCGGCAGGTTGCATCAATGCTATGGTATCTGGAGCAACACCCTCTTCCGCGCGCTTTGGAGATCTTAAAATTCTTTTAATCTGCGATTCGGACAATTTATAAAAATACATCTTGCCCTTAGAGTGCTTGGTCCAAAATATATTTTTTGATTTCTGAATTTCCATATAATCATTCTAATTCAAATAACGCAAGCAAACAATTAAAACTCCCGCCAATCCATGCATGGATTGGCGGGAGTTTTAATTAGTCGGGGTGCCGGGATTCGAACCCGGAGTCATCTGTTCCCAAAACAGACATGTTAGCCGTTACACTACACCCCGATGAAATATTATTATAACAAATTATTTCTTATCCACTCCCTTCCTTTGCCAAATTTTAACATTTTTTCTCTTTTCATTGCTTCTGCTCTAGTAGCAAATTTTTCACTATAAATTAATCCAAAAGGACCCTTATTCTTCGTATATTTTTCCGTATTATTATTGTGCCTTTTTATCCTATCATCTAAATTATTGGTTTGACCAATATAAATATTATTTTTTAAATTTTTAATAATATAAACGAAATAAGCCATAACAATAACTATGAGTCACCCGCCTAAGGCGGACATGTTAGCCGTTACACTACACCCCGATTAAATCATATTTTAAAGCTTAAAACTTATATCTTGAAGCTTAAAATTTAGGTTTCAAGTTTCATGTTCCATGTTTCAAATTTCAAGTTTCATTTTCCATGCTACATGATTGTGATATAATTTCAATATGAGCTTAAGCTTATTTAAACAATGCAAGCAATATAATGTGCCGTTACTCCAATGTCCGAGCTTTTTATTCGTTGTGATGGGATTGATAAATATCACTTCCATATTCACGGTATTTTTCATAGCTCAAAGATACACCGAAGAACCGGAGCTTGTTGTGGGAATTGTAATCGGCGTTTCGTTGGTAATTTTCATCATCAGCTATGTCATTGTTGGAACATTTACTCAGCTTGCCGAGACAAACCGAATGAAGACGGAATTTTTAAATATCGTATCGCATCAAATTCTCACCCCCTTAACCTCTGAAAAGTGGCTAGTTAATTTATTGCTCGGCCAAAAATTAGGAGCGTTAAACAATGAACAAAAAGAATATCTGGAACTTTTGAAATCAAGCAACACCAAATCCGTGCAACTTGTAAACGCGCTTCTCAATGTTTCTAGAATAGAATCAAATAAAATGGTTTTTGAAAAAAAACCGATAGATTTAAAACAGTTGGCGCAAGAAGTCGTAAGTGACGAAAAACCTGCCATTGAAGCGTCAAAAATCTTCTTGCAAATTCTCGACCAAACAAATGGAAAAAACCAAGTCATTGGAGATGCCATGAAAATTAAGCTCGTAGCACAAAATTTTATCAGCAATGCAATAAAATACACTAAAGAAAACGGGCAAATTATGGTAATATTAAAAGGGGATGATGGATTTTTAAAGTTTTCCGTTATTGATAATGGTGTCGGAATCCCCTCAGAGGAAAAACCGTTTATCTTCCAAAAATTTTTCCGGTCTAGTAATGTGATGAGATTTCAAACCTTGGGATCAGGCCTTGGTCTTTACGTATCCAAATACATAATTGACATGCTGGGAGGAAAAATCGGATTTGAATCAGAAGAAAATAAAGGCAGTGATTTTTGGTTTACATTACCAATAGCAAAATTGTAGACACGGCTACCCCGCACAAATTCTAAATAATTTTTAATTTTTTACAAAATATAAGTTTATTAATTTAAAAAATTTGCGCGGGGTGCTCATAATTCTAAACTGAATTTTATGCGCTTCGCTTCAAAATTCAGATAATTATGGCAAAAATTTTATTTATTGAAGACGAAGAAGCATTGCAAAAATCCCTGGCTAAAGCGCTTGAAATGGAGGGATTTAATGTTATCGGCGCTTATGACGGTCAAGCAGGAATAGATGCCGCTATCAAAGAGAAACCGGACCTGATACTCCTTGATTTGATTTTGCCGAAAATTGACGGATTTGAAGTTCTAAAACGCCTCAAAAGTTCTCCGGAAACCAAAGATATCCGAATTATTATCCTAACCAACCTGGAGCAAACGCAAAGCGTTGAAAAAATAATAGAATACGGGCCACTCAACTATTTGGTGAAGGCCAACTACAATCTAGATGAAATCGTAGCAAAAATAAGGGAAGTGTTGAAATAAGGGCTTCATCCAAAATTTGGAACCTAAAAGACAAACAAATTTTAGATACGAAACCTTTCCCTGTTAAATCCTGCTTCGCAGGAATTTTGCAAGGCAAAATTATTTAACAGGGTGCTCAGTGTTGTAGCTAAATTTATCACGCTACGCTTGAGCTCCGCTTAATAAATTTAGACAACATTGGCATGCACGTCGAACCCAACCAACTAAAATCTTTTGCCATTGAAGCCGGCCTCTTGACTGAAGAGTTGTTTAACGAAGTCCAAAAAAAATCTCAGGATCAAAATAAAAAAATTGAGGATATCTTGGTATCAGAAAATTACATAAAGGAAAATCAGCTCGTCCAGCTAAAAGCTTATATTCTGGGCATTCCTTTTATAAACTTGGAAAAAACCGATGTTGCGCCGGAAATTTTAAGCATTATACCCGAACCGATTGCCAATAAATACAATATAGTCGCCTACAAAAAGAAAGGTAACGAGCTAGAAATCGCGATGCTTGACCCCGAAGATTTGCAAACTATTGAATTTATTAAAAAAAAGGCAAATCTTAAAATTTTACCTCGCCTGACAGATTCCCAAAGCATTAAGCATCTTTTAAAACAATATCAAAAAAGTCTGGAAGCGGAATTTGGCGAGTTGATTAAAAAAGAATCTGCAAAGATAAAAGTAATCGGAGAAGAAGCGGGCGCAGAAGAAGTCAAGGAAGATTTGGCAAAATTAGCGGAAGATTTGCCCGTGATTCGCATTGTGGATACCCTACTCAAACATGCAATACTGCAAACTGCTTCCGACATTCACATAGAACCCACCGAAAAAGATGTTGTTGTTAGATATAGAATTGACGGTATTTTGCACGACACCATGATATTGCCCAAACAACTGGCCGCCGGCATAGTAGCCCGCATTAAAGTACTTTCCAATTTAAAACTGGATGAGCATCGCCTACCGCAAGACGGCAGATTCAAAACAGAAACCGAAGAATATAAATTTTCTTTCCGCATTTCCATTTTACCGGTCTATGATGGAGAAAAAATAGTCATACGCCTCTTGAAGGAAAGTTCCAAAACTTTTAGTCTTGAGGAGCTTGGTTTTTACGGTGAAACCCTGGAACGCATCCAAAAAGCGATCAAAAAACCGATGGGTATGATACTCGTGACTGGTCCGACAGGATCGGGAAAAACCAGCACCCTTTACACCGTGCTTGGCATGCTCAACACCCCAAACGTCAACATATCAACCATTGAAGATCCCATTGAATACAGAATGCCACGCGTAAACCAAACGCAAGTCAACGCAAAAATAGGAATGACTTTTTCCGCCGGACTAAGATCGCTTTTGAGACAAGACCCGAATATCATTATGGTAGGCGAAATCCGCGATGATGAAACTGCATCGCTTGCCGTGAATGCCGCCCTCACCGGCCACTTAGTGCTCTCTACCCTCCATACTAATTCCGCTGCCGGAGCATTGCCTCGTTTAATTGATATGGGCATTGAACCGTTTTTAATCGCCTCCACAGTAAACATTATCACAGCACAACGCTTGGTCAGGCGGCTTTGTCCAGAAAAAGAAAAATACAATCTCACCAAAGAACAAATTAAAACCCTTGGCGCAGAATATGATTTGGACAGAATTTTAGAGATTTTCAAAAAGGAGGGCTTTGCGAAAGAAAAAGACACATGGGAAACGATTCCTTTTTATAAAGCAAAGCCGTCAAAAGATTGCCCCGACGGATACAAAAGTAGAGTAAGCATCCAAGAAGTTCTGCTAGTCAGTGAAACAATTAAACATTTAATCGTAAAGAAGGCGTCTTTTGGAGATATAGACAAGCAAGCAAAAATAGAAGGAATGTATTCAATGTTAGAAGACGGATTCATGAAGGTCGCGCAAGGAGTGACATCAATAGAGGAAATTTTAAGAGTAACCAAAGAGTAAATTCTGGCGGACTTGTGAGTTTGGCGATTTGGCTTTTGGCTATACCGCTATACCGCTAACCGCTATACCGCTAAAGTGCCTTTATACAATTACAATGCCAGAACATCCACTGGCGAAGAAAAAAAAGGACAAATGGAGGCAAGAGACGAATTTGACCTTGCCAATATCTTGCGCAAAGAAAATATATTCCTGATATACTCCAAACCGGTAACCTCAACCCAAAAAGCGCAAAATTTGAAAAATTACATTTCTAAAATACGGGGGTCTTTAAAATTCAGTCGCTCTATCCCGGTATCGGAATTAATGGTCTTTTCAAAAAATTTATCGGTTATGATAGGGGCCGGTCTTGCTCTGACGCGCGCTCTAGAAGTCTTATCCAAGCAAACCACTAACGAAATACTGAAAACAACCCTGGCAGATGTCACAGCTGAAGTTCAAAAGGGAAAAACTTTCAGTGATTCTCTTGCTATGCATCAGGGCGCCTTTTCCGATCTTTATATAAATATGGTGCGCAGCGCGGAAGCCGCCGGAAATCTAGAAGACATCTTAAAGCTTCTCGCCAAGCAATTGAAAAAAGAATACGACCTGAAAAGAAGGGTTAAGGGAGCTTTTATGTACCCTCTAGTAATACTTGTCGCCATGACCGGCATTGGCGTTTTGATGATGCTTTTTGTCGTGCCTTCCCTTGCTAAAACATTTAAAGACCTTGGCGTTCCATTGCCTCTTAGCACAAGAGTTATAATCGCCATCGCGGAATTCGGAATAAACTATTGGTACTTCTTTATAGCAATAATAAGCGGATCAATTTATTCATCGGTGCTTTTTTCAAGAACAGCTATTGGGAAAAATTTAATAGATATACTCTTCCTTAAATTGCCACTGATTGGATCTTTAACAAAAAAAATAAATTCTGCAAGATTCGCAAGAACATTAAGCTCTCTCTTGGAAGGCGGGGTGCCTATACTAAAAAGCCTTGAGATTATTTCCAAAACCATACCAAACCATTATTATAGAGATTCCCTGAAAACCGTCATCGATGAAGTGCGGAAAGGAAAAACTCTTTCAGAATCGCTGGAAAAATATCCGGAACTCTATCCGCCACTCGTCACTCAAATGATCGCTGTTGGCGAAGAGACCGGAGCGGTTTCCGATATTTTAAAGCGCCTCGCTGTATTTTTCGAAACCGAAACCACTCAAACCACAAAAAATATGGCTACCATCATTGAACCGTTCCTAATGATAATCATCGGCGTGATTGTAGGCCTATTTGCCATATCCATGATGCAACCAATGTATTCAATTGTGGAGGGGATAAAATAATAGAGTCTAGAGGTTGGAGATTAGAGCTTAGCAGATGATCTTCAATCTTTTATTTTAAAGCAATGCTTCCAAACTCCAAACTCCAAACTCCAAACTCTTTCTCTACCGCGAAGCGGCAGAGAGGCTTCACTCTCTTGGAATTGATAATAGCGATATCAATAATGTCCGTTATCACGGTAATTACAATAATTTCCTTTGCATCTTTGCGTTCGAGGACGGATTTAAACGGCAACGCGCAAAATATAATTTCTGTTTTAAATATAGCAAGGTCGAACACCATTTCCTCGCAACAAGCCAGCCAATGGGGAACGCATTTTGAAACATCCAGCTATGCGCTATTTAGGGGAACAACATATAGCGCTGTTGACCCGGATACAAAAATATACAACCTCCCGTCAACTCTGGAAATTTCAAATATTACCCTAGATGGCGGAGGAGTAAATACGCTTTTTGACCGCATCACGGGACAAACCCAAAACTATGGGTCAATCTCTGTCAGAAAAATCAGCGAGCCGACTAATTTAATAAATATCACCATTGAAAATTCCGGCCAGGTAACCACGACAACACTAAATCAACCTCCAACGGGAACAAGATTAATTGATTCGCGTCATGTTCATTTCACTTATAATAATAACGCGCAAAATGCCACCACCTTATTATTATCTTTCCCGGATTTTCCGGCTGATAATGTATCAATATCTTTCCAAGATTATCTAACTCCGGCCAAAGATTCCTTCAATTGGGAACAAATCGTCACTGTAAACGGAACGCCAAGAACAGTAAAAATCAATTCTCATCTACTCAATAGCTCACAAACCGATTTTTCCATTCATAGAGAAAAGGAAAATAACACCGAAAGAATGTCTCTTACCCTTGATGGTGAAAATTTGATAAACTATCAGGCAAATGGCGCAGAATCCCAAGGCGCATCCGCTTGGGTGACTGCGCCAGTCAGGCAATAGCAAAAATTGCAGAACAATTTTTAATTTCCAATTTTCAATTTCTAATTTCTAAATAATTTCCAATGATTCAATTTCTAAATAAATTCTCATCAATTAAAAAGGGGGGATTAGAAAAACTCTTCAGCTTTTCTCCGCAAGCTGGCGGATCACTTTTCGCTGGCGCTCGCGCTTCGCGCGAGCGCGGTTTCGGCATTGTAGAAATTGTCGTAGCCGTAAGCATCATCTCTATCGCTTTTTTTACTATTTCGCAAATGTCTGTAATTTATTTGAAACAAACCATACAAAATAAACAATCCCTCAAAGCCGCTTACTTGACCGAGGAAGCGCTGGAGGCCGTCCGTTCAGTACGCGATCAGGGTTGGGTAGCCAACATTCAAGCGCTAACAATGGAGTCTAATTATTATCCGGTGATTTCCGGCAACAAATGGATATTAACCTCTTCTAATCCTGGCTTGCTGGAGGGCGTTTATACAAGGCAAATCATCGTGAATAATGTTTCTCGCGACGCTAGCGACAATATCGTTTCAAGCGGCGGCACTAACGACCCCGACACCAAAAAAATCACGGCAACGATATCCTGGGACGGAAAATCAACGACACTGACGACATATCTTACGAATCTGTATGATAATTAATTTATCATACAGATTCGTAATTTCCAATTTTCAATTTCTAAATAACTTCCAATGATTCAATTTCTAAATAACTTCTCATCAATTAAAAAATTCTTAAAAAGTTCTTCGCTTTTCCCTTTTCGCTTTTCTCTCTTCACTCGCGCTTCGCGCGGATTTTCCGTGATAGAGACCTTAATCTATGTCGCTATTTTGGGAGCGGTTGTTTCCACTGCTATTTATTTCTTGGCCAATACATTTAAAACCTACAGCAAAATCTACGCCCAAAAAGAAGTGGCAGTCAATATCCAGTATGCGCTGGACATGATGACAGAAGAAATCAGATTTTCTAAAAATATTTATTCGCCAACCAGCGCATTTGACCAAGATAACGGGCAAATCAGCGTTGAAACCAGCCAAAATCCTCCAACAGGAGAAACGACCGCTTTTATAGATTTTTATCTGGACAACGGACGTATTTATATGAAAAAAGAAGGTCAAGATACATTGCCGCTAACATCCAACCAGGTTAAAATAAATAAATTAAAATTCACGCTTCTAAATCCCGCCAATGCTCCCGAGGGAACGCAGATATTCATAGAGGGGCACTATAATAGTTCCGGAGCCCTGCAATATCAATCTTTAATGGATTTTACGACATCAGCGATTGTGCGCTACCGCTAACAAAAAATGATAAGCATTTTTTGAATTTTCAATTTACAATTTCCAATTTTCAAATAATTTTCAATGATAAAATTTATAAAAAAAATCAAGAGCCGACTTTTAACTTTCTTCGCCAACTGGCGGATTCAACTTTCAACCCGCTTTCATGCTTCGCGCGAACACGGAGCGGCCGCTCTTATCACCGTGCTTTCCGTACTTTCTGCTTCGCTTTTACTGATAAGTTTTTTTGGTTTCTCTTTTTCCGCTTCCAAAAAAGTAGTTTCCAATAAAATCAATTCTCAAAAAATCTTTTATGCGTCTGAAGCTGGTCTTGAAGACAACATTTATCGCATTAAAAATCAAAGAAATTACACTTCCACAAACAGCTTGCCGGTCGGATCGGGCCAAAGCAATATTACAATATCATCAAACGGCAATACAAAAACAATATTTTCCGAAGGCGTGATTGGGAATACAATCAGACGCCTTCAATCCGTGGTAACTATAACAACTTCTGAAATAGCTTTTCATTATGGAGTACAAGTGGGCGCAGGCGGATTAGTTATGGGTGAAAATACAGAAATAACCGGCAATGTATATTCCAACGGTCCAATCGAAGGGGATAATGGATCCATAATAGATGGCGAGGCTATTGTCGCGACTGCCATGGCCCTGGACGATCAATGGACCACAAAAAATAATGAAACGATATTCGGGGAACAAAATACAAATCCCGATGTCTTTGATGTGGCGCAAAGCTTTACGCCCGATGCCACCGGTACATTAGCCAGAATTGATTTTTATTTAAAGAAAAACGGAACGCCCAGCGACATAACGGTGAGAATTCTGACAAATAGCGGCGCTTCGCCGTCAAAAACCGTTGTCGGCTCAACAACACTGGAAGCATCAAAAGTCACAACATCCTACGGCTGGGTGGATGCCACTTTTTCAACCATGCCGACATTAAATGCCGGCACAACTTATTGGATAATGCTGGATACGTCAGATAGTAGTAATAAATACTGGTATTGGGGAAAAGATTCAGATTTAGGCAATGAAAACGGAGTTTCCAAATACAGTAATGATTGGAATGCGGGAATCCCGGTCTGGAATACCGATAGCGGAGATTTTAATTTTAAGACCTGGTTTGGAACAGGGATTAATGGAATAGACGGTGTAATAATAAAAGGAAACGTCAAGGCCAATACAATAACAGACAGTAAAATCTGCGGAGACGCGTATTATCAAACAATTGATTCCAGCTCGCTTGATTTTGTAAATTCTCCGTCAAGCCCCTGCCCAACTCCCCGCACCAACGGCGCGGCTTATCCCGATTCGTCAGATCCTGCGGCTCAGAGCATGCCGATATCCCAAGGCAATATAACTGACTGGGAAAATGATGCCGCGGATGGAGGGACAATTTCCGGGGATTTATCCATCACAACAAATACTTCTTTGGGACCTAAAAAAATCACCGGAAATTTACTGATGACTTCAAATAATAAAACCCTGACAATTACCGGCACGGTCTATGTTCAGGGGTATATTGATGTTGATAATGGATCAGCTATAAAATGCGATGCTTCTTACGGAGTAAATTCCTGTATTATTATCACAGACGGATGGATCCATATAGCCAATAACGGGATATTTTCCGGCTCCGGCCAATCCGAAAGCTTTCTAATGATGCTTACGGCTTCCAATTGCGACGGTTCATTTTCTTCCGGCTGCACCCACCATGATGCCGCAGTTGATCTTCATAACAACGCCAATGCCGTAATTTTTTATGTGCCAAACGGGCTTTTAAATCTCCATAACGGCGTTAATGTTACTGAAGCGACTGCTTATAAACTAAGCCTGGATAACGGCGCTATCGTCACCTATGACCAGGGCCTGGCTAATGCCAATTTCTCCTCCGGTCCCGGCGCCTCCTGGCAGATAAACGACTGGAAAGAAGTGGAGTGAGTAGATTTAATTTATATGAAAAATGTCAGAATTAGAAAATTTAAATCTCTAAAACATCTTGAAAAAAACACAACAGTATAGACTAATTAACAACCACAAATGCTTCTTGGGTATGGGTTTCCCAAATATAGCCAAGCCCCATCAGATTTACATCGGAATGTGTTGGTAAGATACGAACCAGTTGGAGCAGTACAAGTTGATCGAGAATCACATTCGGCGCCCGTGGTATAAGTCTTACTGCCCCAAGTACAAGTAGCAGCGGTAGTAATACTAGCGCAACTCACAGTTCCATCTTGATTAACCACTCTTATTGCCTGACCAGAGGGGCAAGTTCCACTAACTCGCGACTGAATTGTTGAAGTACTTACATCTATTGTTCCTGTTGCCGTGATTGGATTAGGCGAGAGAGTGATTCCCCTTCCAGTTCCAGAGCTGATGGAAGTCACACCTCCTCCACCGCCACCGGCCGTGGTCTGGAGTGTGCCGTCTGGAAACATAATTCCATCTGCGCCCGCTACACCGCCGACATGAAGTTTTGCCCCCGGACTTGTCGTCCCTATCCCGACATTATCTGTTGGCGTCACAACAATCGCAGGAGGCACGCCTTGTGATGGGTCTTTGCCCCTTCCGATATAAAGCTTTTTATTGTCTTCTTTTATTCCAAAATAATAATTCTGATTATTGGCGGCATTTATTACAGATATTCCCACGTCAGTGCCTTGCGCGCTTAACTTGGAAAGCGGATTCGTCGTCCCTATCCCGACATTGCCATATTCTACGATTAGGCCTAAACCCGCTCCGCCATGATTTAACAAAAGACCTCCGTCCTTGGTTTGACCATCGATTGAGGTGGTAAGAGGAGGCGATACATTCCCATTAGGGGGGGGTTGGTCTGGTTCAGTCCAGGCATAAGCCACGGATACCAAAAACAAAGCTATTACTGATAAAGCTATGGTTTTGAGAGAGTCTTTGAACATGTTGCGTCTTGAAACTTGTATCTTGAAGTCCGCCGCGGCGGATTTCAAGTTCTAAGTTTCAGGTTTTAAGTTTTAAGTTAGCTGTTAGCTTTATTATATTTTATAACTTTATATATTCTTTGGCAAGTTTTGAAATATCAGAAAAATAAGATAAAATAAAAGAATGCTCAATCTCCTCTCAAAACATATTTATGATGTAGAACCTCCGGCATTTGGTTTAGATATCTCCGATTTCGTATTAAAAATCGCGTTGCTAAAACCGCAGGGCGAGAATTTTACTCTTGCCAGTTTCATTGAAACGCCGATTCCCGAGGGAGTGGTTCAAGGCGGAGAAATAAAAAAACCCGAGGAATTATTGAAAATATTCAGGGAAAGCGTAAAAAATATTAAAGGCGAAAAGATAAATACAAAATTTGTTTCCGCAACCATTCCGGAAAGAAAGTCATTCCTGCGAATAATCCAACTTCCTAAAATGTCAGGGACAGAAATAGAAAACGCCATAAAATTTGAAATGGAGGCCAACATTCCCCTTCCATTATCCGAATCATATTATGATTGGCAAGCGCTGGGCGAATCATCGGTGAAAATAGACCATCAGGATATTTTAGTGGCAGTCGCGCCAAAATCAATTATAGACCCCTATAATGAATTAATAAAAAATGCCGGATTTCTTCCGAAAGTCCTTGAACTGGAATCAATCGCAAGCTCAAGAGCGTTAATACCGGATCTAAAAACCGAAAAGCCCACGCTAATTATTAATCTTGGAGCAACTCAAATTAGTTTCATTATTTTCTCCAATGAAGCGCCGAGATTTTCCACCTCAATTAATACTCCTTTCAGAAATCATCTCACTTATTACATATCCGAGCATATGAAAATATCCATGGAAGAAGCCGAGAATGTAAAACGATTAGCAGGACTTGATAAAACCAAATATGAAGGAGAAATTTTTAAAGCGCTGGAGCCGATTCTTAAATCGTTGGTTACTCAGATAAGAGATTTTGCGGATTATTACTCCTCCCACGCCCAGCATGAACACGCAAGCAAAGCCAAAATCGCAAAAATAATTTTATGCGGCGGAGATGCCAATTTGACAGGTATCGCCCCCCATCTTTCCGAAATATTAAAAATACCGGTTGAACTTGGCAATCCCTGGGTAAATATCTTGCCATCGCCGTTAAAAGAATCCCCGCTTATGCCTTATGAAAAATCCCTGGCATTCACCTCATGTCTTGGCATAGCCATAAGGGGGATAACAAAATGATTAAACTAAATCTCTTGCCGCCGATAGAAAAGAATAATTATAAAACAGAAATCATGCGCCGATTTGTTATTTTCTTCGGAATAGGAATCTTTATAATTACTACTATTTTTATCGGCCTCCTTGCTTTCAACTACTTATTTTTATATCTGCAACTTGGTCCGGAGATGAAATCATTAGAAGCGGAAAAGACGACGGAAAAATATAAAAAAGTGGAAGAACTTGAAAACCAAATTAAAGACACAAATAAAAAAATCGGGCTAATTTTGACTATAAAGAATCAAGTTGTCCCAACTTTTCCGATTATTGAAAAAATATCAAAGGCCGCAAACGAGAAAGATTCTTATCTTAAAAGTTTTGTCATAGACAGGGAAAATTCAACTGCGAGCATAAAGGGATTTGCTCTTGAAAGGGATCACGTCGTAAAAATACAAGATAATCTGAGAAACGATCAGCAATTCTCCGATATCAATGCCCCTTATTCCAATTTCCTAAAACAAAGAAATGTAGATTTTTTATTTGATTTCAAAATACAATGATTAAATTAACGCCGCAGATAAAGCTTTATATAACGATAGCAATTATTATAATGATTTTAATTGCTTTAATCTTTGGCGCCATATTGCCGATTCTCGGTAAAATAAATTTCCTAAAAGAAGAATATCTGTCCATCAAATTGCAAATAGTTAATACCAAAGAAAGACGCAGCCAAGTTGAAAAAGTTGAAAAAGAATTTGAAGTAATAAAAGATTCCATAGCTAAAATAGATGTGGCTTTGGTTGATCCCTCTAAATTTCTTGATGTAATAATTAAATTGGAGCAATTGGCCGAAAAAACCGGAAACAAGCACGAAATAACCATCATAGAGATTCCTAAATCTCAAAAAGACTCCAAAGAAAAAGAATCTTCGCTTTTCAAAAATATCCCCTTCAAAGTAATTCTGCGCGGAACATTCGAAAACGCCATGAGCTTCATGAATGAATTGGAAAATGCGCAATTTTACAGCAAGATAGAGAAGGTGGAAATGATTAAAATAGAGAAACCAGCTCAAGAAGATTTAAAAAATAATGGCTTGCAAGAAGGCGATATTAAAACAACTTTAAATGTAAAAATTTACGCAAAATAATCATAAATATTAATTATGGACATAAAGCTTCTTCAAATAGAAAATTTTAGAAGAATAAAAAAAAATATATTGGAAATATCTAAAAGCCATATTATTTTTATATGGTTAGTTTTTGGATTATCTCTTTTAATATATGCCGGATATATTTTTTATTTTAAAATTTATATATCCTTAGCGACAATCCCGTCTCCGGTCATAAAAACGCAAATAGCGCAAAAGGGTCAGTTGAACCAAATCTTGCAAGATTTGAATGAAAGGGAACAAAAAAGAAATAGTTTTGACGTTCAAAAACTCATAAATCCCTTCAAAATAAAATAGCGGAAATTGACATAACTTCTATTTTTTTTTATAGTGATTTCTGTTTTCTATAACCCTTCCCGCTCCCCCGACTTGTCTAATGTCCTCATAGTTCAATGGATAGAACACCAGCCTTCTAAGCTGGATATGTAGGTTCGATTCCTACTGAGGACACAAGAAAATTGAGTGAATCTATATTTGTCCGAAGCGGAATCGAACCGAAGGCCACAATTTTATTCGCGTGTAATCGAGCGATAATAAAATTAGTGGTCTTGGCCAATGGGAGAGGCGATTCCTACTGAGGACACAAAGTTAGTTAAAATGTAAAATAGTAATTCAACATGTTAAAATGAATTAATTCTAAACATTTGATAATTTTTAATTTTACACTGTTATTTTTAATTTTGATTTTTTAACTTTACATTTTTAATATGGTGCCCATGGTGTAGCGGTTAACACAGCAGGTTGTGGTCCTGCCGACACGGGTTCGATTCCCGTTGGGCACCCAGTATATCAACTCCGATAATTTATCAAATAAACCATGTTGATTGTCGGGATTAAATTTTTAAATTAGCCAACCGGTATCGCTCGTATCTCTTTTGGCACATGCCAATCGGAGTTATATTACTGGGGTACCCAAAATTTTTAATTTTATATATGGATAATCTTCCATACAATAAGAATCTTGTTGGTAAATTTATTGCTATTGGAGCGGAAAATGTCGTCTACTCATACAACGAAGGCAGAGAGGTGATAAAATTTCCGACTTTCTTTAGCTTACGCTATAATTGGAATTCACAGCAATACTGCAAAGAAATCCAAGACGGGTATGAAATGCTAAAAAAATATCTTCCGGAGCGCCTCAATAAATCAAACCTGCATATCTACGAGAGAGGTGGGAAAATGACTTATCTAATTCTAGAACCGTTTATTCATGGGAAAGCGCTCTCCAAGAATGATTTGAAAAATGGGGATGTCAAAAGGCAATTTTTAGAAATAATTGCGGCAAAAAACCAACTGGAATCAAAGGAAAATCTCTTTGTGGATCTTTTTGGCTCCTGGGGACTATGGCTTTCGGGCCGCTGGAAAATATCGAACCTTCTCCTCGATAAACAAAATCAAAAACTTTATCTTGTAGATATTGGAACAGCTCGCATTAATGACGGTAGATTTATAATAAGAATACTGGTAAGATTGGCCAAGCGGATACAGGACAACTTACTGAAAAAATATCTGAATTATGTTTGAATTACGGAACTCTTACTCGGCAGACATTTTTAAGACACAGCATAATTTTCTGCTGAAAATTTGCTCATTACTCACGCCGTCGCGTTCCGTATGGTCTTAAAAATATCTGCTTCGACGAGTTTCGTAATTCAAGACAGATTATGAAGTATTAATTACGGAAAACAAAAACCTTAATTCATAATTCGTGCTTCTTAATTCTTTTTATTATGGACATCAATCCCCAAAACCAAACCCTAAATAATCCCGACCAAACCCCAAAAAATTCCAAACTAACAGCCATTGGCGCATGGATGATTATTATCGGCCTTGCGCTCGGAGGATTTTCAATAAATAAATATTTCAAAACTCATCCAATAAAATCCCAGAATGATACTCCAAAAGAACAATTGATAGTAATAGAGCAAATATTAAAAGAGGTTATTCCTGACGATGGTTATGAAATAAATGCAAAATGGGGGGATATCGGACCAAATCTCATAAAATCGGGAACGATTGATTTGGAAAAATTCAAAGAATTATATCTCCAAGACGGCGGTCTAAAATCCAATGAGCTTGCCATATTAGAGAACGCCTCTGACTCTAACATCAAAATCACGAAAGAAAATGCTCATTTTGTCTTGAATCTTCTCTGGGCTTTTGGTCTTGCCCAACAAAATAAACTCCTAACCAAAGGAGATATGATAAAATACGGAGATTACAAAAAATTTGCCTCAACCGGAGGCTGGACGATTTCCGCAAAACCAATAGAAGAATTTTATTCAAAATATAATTGGGTCAATTTAGACTCCAAAAAAGAAGAGAGAATAAAAAATATCGCCGAAAATGTTTATCGTCCCTGTTGTAACAATTCAACGGCCTTCCCAGATTGTAACCACGGAATGGCGGCGCTGGGATTAATAGAAATAATGGTGGCTGGCAACACGCCAGAAGATGAAATTTACGAGGCCTTAAGATATTTTAATTCTTTTTGGTTCAGTTCCAGCTATCTTGAAATGGCCATTTATTTCAAACAGGTGAAAAATAAAGATTGGAGCGAAGTTGACGCCAAAGAAATCCTATCTAAAAATTATTCCAGCTCCGGCGGTTGGGCAAAAAATATCCACAAAGAACTGGAAAAAACTCCCGAATTTTTACCGAAAAATCCCGAAGGCGGAGGATGTGGAGTTTAAGGTTTGCTATCTTTAAGAAAGGTTCGGGATAATATAATGAGATAGCCGTTAGGCGGCTTCGCCTTACTAAAAAATAAATTATAAAGTTTATGTTTGAGATAGGTGCGGGGTGCTCGATTTTGTAGCTACTCGCTCCGCTCGCAGACAAAATCGGCATGTACGATCCCATTCATAAGACTTCTAAAATTAAAGACTATTTCTTCCCGGCGACTATTTTATTTACCGGAATATTAATTAGCGTTGCCATTTTTTGGAATAAAAACAATATCAACGAAAATTTGCCAAGCGCCATATTGCCAATGAATATTTCCGAGAATGAGCGCGTAAAGATACCGACAAATTCAAAAGACCCAATACTGGGCAACCCCCAAGCGCCAATAACCATAGTTGAATTTTATGATTTTCAATGCGGATATTGCAAAATATTCGCCCAAGATACTTTGCCCCAGATACTCAACGAATATGTCAAATCGGGAAAAATAAAATTCATATTTAAAGATTTCTCGGTACTCGGAGAAGATTCCAAAACTGCGGCCATTGCGGCAAATTGCGCTTTTGAACAAAATAAATTTTTAGAATTTCATGACGGCCTATATTCGCTTAAAGATGAAAATAAGATATTCTCCAAAGAGAGTATCTTATCATTAGCTCAAAAATTAAATCTAAATATCTTCAAATTTAATGATTGCATCGGCCTTTCGAAAAATAAAGAATTGATTGATGAGGATATAAAAGAAGGGAAATTATCAGGAGTTAGAGGAACACCAACAATATTCATTAACGGCATAAAAATATCCGGCGCGCAAAGCTTTTCCTTTATAGCGCCGATTATTGAACAAGAATTAAAAAATAATTCTCCTCTTCTCAGCCCATAAAAATATTTAGTGTTTCTGCGGCGATGGATTTCTCTCTCCAAGAATGGTTTTCAAAACTCTTTCCTTCATCCCTCTTAAAATTTTCAAAGTTATCGTATCGCCGACTTGAGATTTTTGGATAAAATCCTGCAATGTATCTTTTTCGGTTATTTTTTTACCGTTATACTCTAAAATTATATCTCCCTCTCTAATTCCGGCTTTATCTGCCGGAGACTCTTTCACAATCGCAAGATCGTGAGGCAAATGCTCCTTCAATATCAAAGCGCCATAATTTACAGCAATTTTTTTTAACTCCTGAATATCTTTGGTAATTTGGATATATCTAACACCTAAAAACGGCTGCCTAATCCGCCCATATTTTATCAAATCATTTAAATCCTTTTTGGCATTATTTATCGGTATGGAAAAGCCGATATTTTGCGCGCCCCAAACAATCGCGGCATTAATCCCAATCACCTTTCCATCCAAATCTATCAACGGCCCTCCGGAATTGCCGGGATTTATCGCGGCATCTGTCTGAATAAGTCCCCTCAAATTCTGCATTTCTTCATCGGGAGCGGTTGCCGCAAAAATATATCTTGCAAGTCCGGAAATCACCCCCTTGGATACGGTATTCTGAAATTGCCCCAGGGCATTGCCTATAGCCAAAACAGTCTGCCCAAGTTCAAGAGAATACGAATCCCCCATCTCAAGCGGAATAAAACCATTTTCTTTTATCTTTATAATGGCTATATCATTAATCTCATCGCGAGCTAAAACCCGCGCCCTATATTTTTGATTTCTAGAAGTAATAACAGTGTATTCAGCATTCGGGTCAACAACAACATGGCGGTTAGTTAAAATCAAACCGTCTTTGGAAATAAAAAACCCCGAACCCCCTCCAATATGAACCCTATGCTTGTGAGTCATATTCTTTTCCGGAAGATGAAAAAAATTAAACGGAGAATATTCCCCCTCCAAATGATCTTCTATGTTTTTAACAATGGAAATACTGACCACTGACGGAATAATCTTTTTTACTATATCAATAACTATTTTTTCTTCTTGAGATTTGGGCATAAAATTAGATTCTGGATTCTGGTAATTATTTTATCATAAAACAAAAACATCCGCTAATAATGCGGATGTTTTTGTTTTTAATTTCTAGATACTGGTCATTATTTGGCTTCTTCTTTTTTCTCTTCGTTTTTATTAATCTTATCTTTTTCCTTTTCACTTTTTTCTTTCTCTTTTGCAGTTTTACCGAACCCAAGCGCCAATCTATGTTCAGCTTTATTTATTAATTGAATATTAAATGTGTAAGATTTTCCGACTTCTAATTTTTCTTTCATTTCTTCTTCCGATTTAAATTCAGAAATATGGCAAAGACCCTGAATGTTATTGTCCAGCTTAATAAACGCGCCGAAGGGATTGATTTTTACCGTCTTGCCTTTAATAATTTGTCCGACTTTATAAGTATCTTCAATATTTATCCAGGGATCATTTTTAAGAGCCTTCATTGATAAAGAAATTTTATCGCCATCAATTCCGATAATCTTTGCCTGAATCTTATCTCCGATTTTCACAACTTGTTTGGGGTCTTCAATAAGTTGCCAATCAAGTTCGGAAATATGCACAAGACCCTCAATCTGAGGAATATCCTCATTTTTCTCTCCCGGAACTTCAATCTTTACAAACGCCCCAAAATCAACAACTCCGGATATTTCTCCTTCAATAATATCCCCGACTTTAAAATTGTCCAGAACCCCTTTCAAATCTTCATCCTGCACTCCTCTCTCGGAAATAATCAATTTGGATTCTTTCTGGTCGATATCAATCACTTTAACGTTCATATTTTTACCGATAAATTTATTCAACTCCTGCAATATTTTCGTTTTATCGCCTCCTTCAATGCGAGGATAATTTTTAACGGAAAGTTGAGACACCGGCATAAAAGCAGGCACTCCTTTTACTTGAGCCATAATACCTCCGCGATTGGCCTCGGTAATTTTAACAGAAATAATCTCTCCAGATTCCTTGATTTTTCTAAGCTCATCCCAAGCCATCTCTTGACCCGCCTCTTTCAAAGAAAGTTCAACATAGCCGTCATCATTTTGCAATTCTAAAACTTTTGCCGAAACTTTATCTCCTATTTTCACTCCCTTTATCAAATCTTGAGCTTCATAATATTCCTTTCCATAAATAACGCCAATGCCGAAAGCTCCAAGATTAATATACAAACAAGAACCTTTCTTGCCTAAAATCGCGCCATCAATAAGCTCCCCCACCTTAGGTAATTGCGCGGGAAGAATATTTTTAAGCGCCTCTTCCATCAAAAATTTTGGGGATAATGAATTATCCATGTTTTATAACATTTTACGTTTGACATTTGACATTTGACATTCATCTGGTCAATTGTTAATTGTCAAGCGTCAACTGTTGTCCGCCTTGAGCGGCCGCTCCTTTCTATAGTGCCTTATCTTAAATGATTTTTTTTTATCTGTCTAGTGGGTTTATATACTTATCATATTATACCTTGTCATCCCCAAACAAAATTCCCCCCGCTAATTAGCAGGGGGAATTTTGTTTGGGGATGACTATTTATTAAAAAACTATCTTACTATCTTATTCGGGTGATAATAAAACTAACAATCGCATAAGCCAAAATAACAACCACCAAACCAATAATGCCGTAAGTGATAAAATTAGTTCCGCTCTTTTTTGCCTCATCATCTCCGCCGGATGTGATGATCTTAATACCGCCAATAACTATAACAACAATCGCAATTAAACCAACAACACTGATAATAACATTGATGATATTAGATATGGTAGATTCAAGATCTGAGGGAACAGTTGTTATTCTTGGCGCGCTCGTGATTTGAGCCAATGTCAAAGCTGGTAAAAACATTCCGAGCAAAGACCACTTAATTTTTACAAATAATTTCTTCATTTAACTTTTAACTTTTAACTTTTAACTTTTATAATAATACCAAATTTTGTAATTTCTCGCTAGATCTAGATATTAATTCACTCCTACCGCCTTCATCACAAAATTCAAAATAGCGGTAGATAAAATCGCGACAATCAAACCAACTATGGCGAAGGTTATTGTTTTTTTGGCTTTGGTGACGGTTTCATCGCTTCCTCCGGAAATCATCAATAAAACTCCTCCATAAACCAGCATTGCCAGCGCCAATAACCCGACTAATCCCAAAATTGCATTTAACACATTCGTTATTAATGATTGGAGGGTTTGGGTGCCCAGGGGATTTTTCAGGGTAACGGCAAAAACTCCAAGCGGAGATAATCCCAACAAAACAGATAAAATTTTGAAAACATTAAAACGAATTTTAGTTATCATACTATTTGTTTTTTATTGTTTGCAATCTATTGTGTTCCAGGTTTTTAAAGTTCCGAGGCCTCCACCGCCAGCAATGGCTCCCATCACTACATCAATAATCATCCAAGAACCCCAAATAATCAAGAGGCCTACTATCGCCATGGTTATGATATTTTTTCCCTTATTATATAACTCCTGCGATCCACTGGAAATAATTAAAAATACCGCTCCAATTACTATTAAAAGCAACGCCAGCGGAGGAGCTAATTTTATTGCGACAAAATCTATTATATTGTCAATTAACACAAAAAAATCGCAGACTGTGCAAGCTGATTGCCCGGGATTACCACAAGGCACAAGACCCTGCGCAAACACCGCTGATGCAAAAATGCTAAAACTAAAAAAAATAAACAAGACCGTAATACCGATAAAACCCAAAATTTTGCCGTATTTATTCATCCCTCACCCTTAAAGCATTAAAGAATTTTTAAGGCGACCCTTGAGTGAAGCGTAGCCTTTAGCGAATTGCTTTAACCTTTTTTCTCTAGTTAATGCGTCTGATTTATGTTTGTATGCTTCATAGCATATTAGTTCTACCGGTCTTATGTTTTTTGTTGATCTGACTAATCCTTGATTATGTTTTATTATCCTCGCCCTTAAATCTGGAGCAAAACCTATATATAAACTTTTATTTTTTAGTGATTTTAATAAATATACATAAAACATAATCTATGCTTTAAGGGTGAGGGATCAATAAATCAATTTTGCGGGCGGCATCAGTTATAGCGCTCAAAGCCGATACGCCTGACGCTGTTAATTCTATCATATTTTCAAATATCTTGGAAACAGCGATATTGTCCGGCTGATACCAAGAATAGGCGGAAAGCGATTGTTGGGCAAAAATCCCCAGCTCCCTTTCCTGATTTCTCTGAGTATTCACAAGATCGCGACGCGCCGTTGGCTTTGATGCCATCTTAATATACGCCGTTGATTGCTCTTTCTCCATTAAATAATGCGCGAAAAACCATGCCACATCAGGGTATTTTGATGTTTTGGAAACAGTAAGCCCCCAATAGTCTGCATAATTCACGGATTGTTGCGCTCCTTTCGGCTGGGGCGCAAGAGAAACTCCAAATTTCAAATGGGGAGCCCTGGACCTTAAATTTTCCACCTGATAACTATAATTTATCATCATTGCCGTTTTCCCCTCTAAAAATGCGTCTATTGAATATGGCATCTGATTATTCCATGTATAAACACTCTTCTTGGCATTGGAAAAATTAACATAAAACTCCAGGGACTGTTGTCCGGAAGGATATTCAATGTCATTCTCCATGGTTCTTTGATCAAATGTTGTCTGCATTCTTTCTTCGTCAAACATCTTCACACCGGATTGCAACATTAAAAGACTTAAAATATCTGTTGCTTTATCAATGTTCTTAGCTGTACCCATGGCAATCGCCGAACGCGAAATACCGCCAGAACTGTCTTTTTTTGTTAATGATGGAACCATACTCAAAAGGCCTTCCCAAGTTGACGGAGGATTGGCTATTCCGACGGAATTAAAAATGTCTTTATTATAAAAAAGAGCTAAGGTATCAACATACAAAGGCAGAGCATAGATCTCATCGCCCAAAACAAAATCATTATAAGCCACATCAACAAAAGTATCCCGAAAACTATTTACGGTCATATATTCTTCATAATCAGGGAAAATCTTGTCAGCGTGTTTCGGTAACCAAGTATTATGAATATAAAAAATATCCGGACCGCGACCGGCAGCCAAAGCATTGATCAAATCTTTCTCGTAAGTATTGGCTGATTTTTTCTGATAAGTTATATTGACTTTCGGATATGATTTCTTGAATTCAACAACGAATTGATTAATAATGTCAGGCTCATCAATCACTCCCCATACTAAAATATCGCCAACGACTTGTGTCTGCGGAGACTGCTTAGTGCTAAACACCAAGGCAAAAATTAAGATAGCGACAAATAATCCCGTGATGCCAAAAATTATTAATTTAGTGCGATTCAAATTTACTGAACATTTGACATTTGACATTTGACATTTGACAGCATCGGTCAATGGTCAATGGTCAATGGTCAATGGTCAATGGTTATTTTTACGACTTCACAAACAAAAACCCGTAATGGAATGACTTTACATCAAGTTCTTTATCTAATTTAAATCCAACGCCTTCAATGATTTTCTGCATATCTTCTTTGGTGATGCGATATTCATGGCTGGAAGCAAAAGCCGGTCCGGTTTGAGACCATTCAACGACCAGAAGTTTACCTCCCCTCTTTAATACCCGCAACGCTTCTTTTAGAATTTCTTCTTTCTTGTTTGATTGGGATAAAACGGTTATTAAAATAACTAAGTCCAGTATGCCATCGGCAATTTCTGTTGCGCCAGCAATCTCTAAATTGGCGCGAATATAATTAATGTTGGCGAGATTAGCCATCCTCGCGCGCGATCTTACGGATTCCAAAGAAGCTTCCCTCACATCAATAGCAAAAATCTTGCCGTAATTTCCGACAATTTTTGCCATAGCTATGGCAAAATGCCCGGAACCAGCTCCGAAATCACCAATCATCGTTCCTTCTCTTAAATCAATTTGCCTTAATACATCTTCTGGGCTTAAAAAACCACGAATCAACATAACTTAAAACTTAAAACTTAAAACTTAAAACTGAACTTTTTAGCTTTCAGTTTTTGTCTTTGGTTTCCAGTCTTTGGTCTTTAGTTTTTTATATACATGCCACTGATGCCACCTTGTCCCCCGCATCCAGTTTCATAACCCTGACTCCCTGAGTTGCTCTGCCAAGCACGGATACAGACCCAATTGGAGTTCTAATAACTTGTCCCTTCTCGGAGATTGCTATTAAATCCTTCTCTTCTCCGCTCATGATTCTTGCATCAATAATCGCTCCAGTTTTTGCAGTAATATTGGCGGTTTTTATCCCCGAACCGCCTCGTTTTTGTTTTTTATATTCTTTAATATCGGTCTGTTTTCCATAACCATTTTCCATAACCACCAATAATTTTGAGCTTTGAGCTTTGAGCTTTGAGCTTTGAATCACATCCATCCCCACAACCTCATCTCCCTTTTTAAGACGAATCCCCGTCACACCGCTAGCCACCCTGCCCATTGGCCGGACATCTTTTTCGGAAAATCTAATCGCAATGCCATTCTTTGTTACTAAAATCATTTCATCGTTACCGCTCGTGGATTTAACCCAAGATAATGAATCATTATTTTTAAGGCCAATCGCCGCAATACCACTCCCACGAACATTATCAAAATCTTCAATTGCCGTTTTCTTTATTATACCATTTTTCGTGCTCAAAATTATATATTTTTCCGCCTCGTGCTTTCCTTTTTTCTCTTTCAAACTCAAAATTGCTCTAATTTTTTCTTCGGGGCCTAAATTCAAAAAATTCACAATTGCTCGTCCCTTGGAAGTGCGGGAGCCCTCGGGAATCTCATAAGCTTTGGATTGATAAACTTTCCCTTTGTTAGTGAAAAACAAAAGCCCGTCATGAGTATTGGAAGTCAGGGAAATATCAACTACATCTTCTTCTTTCGTAGACATGCCTGTAACTCCCTTGCCACCGCGTAATTGCGTGCGCCAAGCATCCGGACTGACGCGCTTTATATACCCCTCTTTAGTTAAAAGTATTATAACTTCCTCGGCTTGTACCAAATCTTCCTCTTTAAATTCTCCGATTGCCGACTTTACAACTTTAGTTCTGCGCTCATCGCCATATTTTTCTTTTATCTCCAAAGATTCTTTTTTGATTATATCCAAAATCTTCTTATCGCTTTTTAAAATAGCTTCCAATTCTTTTATGGATTTCATTTTCTCGTCCAACTCATCTTCAATTTTTTTCCTTTCAAGGCCCGCTAAAGTTTGCAATTTCATTTCCAGAATTGCTGTCGCCTGGATTGGAGTTAGTTTGAATTTAGCCACTAATGCTTTATGGGCGACTTCTTTGGTCTCCGACGAACGAATAGTCTTTATTACAGCATCAATACGATCCAGCGCCTTCTTAAGACCCTCTAAAATATGGGCGCGATCTTGCGCTTTTTTCAAATCAAATTTCGTTCTGCGAACGACAATCTGTTTCCTATGAATCAAAAAATACCCCAAAACTTCTTTCAATGTCAAAACCTGCGGCTGGAGACCGTCTACCAAGGCCAACAAATTCAAATGATAAGCTTTTTGAAGGTCGGTATATTTGAATAAATTATTGAGAATTTTCTGCGGATGAGCGTCACCCTTCAAATCAATCGCAATCCTCAATCCTTCTTTATCTGATTCGTCGCGCACATCTCTAATTCCCTCCACTTTTTTCTCAGTCACGAGCTCCGCTATTTTCTCTATCAACGAAGATTTATTAACTTGAAACGGAATCTCCGTTATTATAATTTGAAAATTTCCATTTTTCATTTCGATTATGTCGGTCTTCGCTCTTACCATCATCGGCCCCCTACCGGAAGCATAAGCATGCACAATATCCTTCTGATTATAAATAATCCCACCCGTAGGAAAATCCGGCCCCTGAATAAACTGCAATAATTCTTCACTGTCGCATTCCGGGTTATCAATAACAAAAACCAAGGCATCCATAACTTCTGTTAAATTATGAGGTGGAATTTTTGTTGCCATACCGACTGCAATACCATCCGTGCCATTGAGTAATAATTGAGGAATCTTAGTCGGCATTAATTTCGGTTCCTGGCGAGTGCCGTCATAATTATCCTGAAAATCAACTGTGTCTTTTTCAATATCAGCCAAAATTTCCGTGGCAAGAGGCGCCAACTTCGCTTCAGTGTAGCGCATAGCTGCCGGAAAATCTCCGTCTATACTGCCGAAATTCCCTTGACCCCGAACAAGCATATAGCGCATGGAAAAATCCTGCGCCATACGGCTCATTGCATCATAAACCGCCACATCGCCATGGGGATGATATTTTGCTATCACGTCGCCGACTACTGCCGCAGATTTTCTGAATCTGGCAGAAGGATAAAGTCCAAGATCATGCATGGCATATAAAATCCTGCGGTGCACCGGTTTTAATCCATCACGGACATCCGGCAAAGCGCGCGAAACAATAACCGACATCGCATACGCCAAATACGAATCCTTTACCTCTTCGGTAATTTCCTGATTTACAATTTTTCCAAGTTCAAATTTATTGTCTGCCACTTCATTAGCTTTTAGCTTTTAGCTTTTAGCTTTTAAAAAATACTATCCGGGCTGTAAAATAAGCCGAGATAATCTCTAATAGCTAACAGCTAACAGCTAACATCTGATTTTTACTGCTTCTCTACCGGCAATTTCACCGGTTTGATTTTCTTAATCTGATTTATATCTAAATTGGTTTTCTGTTTTTCTTCGGACTTCACATAGTCAAAATAAAACTGCGAAACGGTATCACCCAATTCGCTGATATTCGCTTTCATATTATTCATAAGAGACGGTAATCTTTCCCCTTGATTCAATAAGGTTTCTTGCGCCATAAATTCTGATTCTTTATTCTTTTCCGCCAAGAAAGTTTTTGACAAAGAATAAGTCCAAAAAGAAAATGCCATAATTCCGAAAATAACCATGGTAAAAACAAATATGGAAACCCTGGTGTGATAGGGCCTTGATTGAAGATATTTTACGAATTTAGTGTTTAACATATTAAAGTTTAAAATTTGAAACTTAAAACTTTAGATTTCAACCCGTCCAATTGGCGGACGGGCTTCAAATTTAAGGCTTCGAGCTTCAAGTTTACAAGTATTATATTCAGTCTATTTTCATTATTATAATCTGCGGTTCTTCTTGTTGGGGCAAATCTTTCTTCTTTATGGAAAATTTTAACACCGCGTCTTTTTCCGAAACATTAAACATCTTGAAAAATTTTTCCGGTCCATCCATCTTTAAACCAAGCCCTTTTATAAAATAATGCATGGGCACCATGATCCTTGGCTCTATCTGATTTATAATCGTCTTAACACCCTCGGCGTCTAAAGTGTTCATCTTTTCTCCTTCCAGCGCATATTCGCCCCCTATCGGCGCCATCAAAATATCAACATTACCAATTGCGTCAACTTGCTCTGAAGATAACTCCTTCTGTCCCAAATCTCCCAAATGGCAAATTTTTATTCCTTCTATTTCCAGGGTGTAAATCGTATTTATTCCATTCTTATCGCCCAAAACGTTGTCATGAAACGACGACATACCCTTAATGATAGCATTTTTAATTTCATATTCTCCGGGAGTATTAATAAAAAACACGTCGTCAAACCCTTCTGAATTATTATGATCCATATGATCATGAGTGCTCAAAACAATATCCGTTTTCCCGCGCGGCGGAGTTAAACCGATTTTCTTATCAAAGGGATCTATTATAATAGTGACATCTCCGCTTTGAATCTTGAAGCAAGATTGCCCGTACCACTGTATTTGCATTTAAATCTGAATCTTTCTAAAAATTATGTTTTTATTTTAACAAATTTTTTTAGAAAAATAAAGCCCCGCGAAGTTAGCGCCACGGGGCTTTATTACCTATTCCGTCACCGCATTTTCAATGTGTCTGATATCAGAAATTCCGCCAACGCTTAATTCAACCGCTATTACATCAATTCTCCACTTATTATCCAATCTCCTTTTAAAAGCCAAATATCCCCCGGCGGATTTTATTAGCTGTTTTTTCTTGAAGGGCGTTATATTCTCTTCTGGCTTGATAAAAAATCTATTATCTTTATTCTGTGTTTTTACCTCAATGAATATAATGTCGCTTCCATGTTCCGCGATAATATCCAATTCTCCCCACGGTTTCTTAAAGTTTCTCTCCAAAATTCTATATCCTTTTTTCCTTAAAAATTCGGTGGCTAAGTTTTCGCCATATTTTCCTGTTGTGATATTATCCATATATAAGACAATGAATATATTATTATGTCAAGTAAATTACCTTTTTAATGTATTGGACAATCAATTATCTTCCAATCCTACAAATATATTTACTAAAAATTTATCAAAAAAATCGCACTTTTTTGCTATTTATTAGTGAATAGAAAAGATATTGTTGTTATTTTATCATACGACTTCAATATCTCCAAAATTTTTATGTTTCACATGAAACTTCTCCTAAATATCCAAATTTAAAAAATTGACGAAAGTTGACTATATTACAAAAAACACATAAAATATGCCTAAAATTTAATCAAGTTTATTAAATTAATAATACTTATGAATAGAAAAAAATCAATCGTAGTTTTTATCTCCGGCAATGGATCAAATCTGCAAGCTATTATAGATAAAATTAAATCAGGGGAATTGGATGTAGATATTAAATTAGTTATTAGTAATAAATCTGATGCTTATGGCCTGGAAAGAGCAAAAAAAGCAGGAATACCTACTGAGGTTTTTAGTTTTAAGGAATTTCAAAATAAGACAATATCTAGCCACAGACAAATAGACACAAATAATAGGGCAGAAATAAATAATAAGGCCCTGTCTGCCGACGGGCAGACAAAAGATATAATAAGGCAAAGATATTGCGCAGAGCTTGCCTTATTAGTTAAAAAATACAACCCCGATTTAGTGGTTCTGGCTGGCTGGATGCTGATTCTGAAAAATGAATTCCTTAATGAATTCCCAATGCGGGTCATAAACTTGCATCCAGCTATAATTCCGGCTTTCCCGGGAATCAATGCTATACAGCAAGCATTTGATTTTGGCGTCAAAATTACGGGAGTAACAGTTCATTTTGTGCCAGATGAGGGGATTGATACTGGACCGATTATACTCCAAGAACCAGTTAAGATAGACGAAAATGAAACTTTAGAAACCCTAGAAGCTAAGATACATAGCGTAGAACACCAAATCCTATCTAAAACCATTCAATTATTTGCGCAAGAAAGACTGCAAATAATAGGTAGGAGGGTGAAAATATTATAAAATTTAAATAAAAGAGATTATGTTTCATATGAAACATAATCTCTTTTATTGAGCGAATAAATAGGCGAATGGGGGGGCATATAATAAGGCAGAATAAGGCAGAATAGGGCAGAGAAATGGTGGATGGCCTAAATACTGAAGAAACTGGGGATAAAATGGGGAATAAGGCAAGAATAGGGCAGAATAGGGCAGAAATTTTTTAAAATAGATCCACTTAATATCCCACGAATTCATACAACACTTCTTGCCTGTTAAAACAAAAAAGTCATTTAAAAATGAATGACTTTAAGTAAATATTTTTACTTTTTTAGACTACTTTAAAATCCTAAATTATTACAATGGATACAAATTGAAGTGGATTTCTTAGTAAAATTTATTAGCTTGACAGAATCATAGTTTTATTGCTATTTATTTTATTCCTTAGTAAGTTTAAGCTGTGGAAATAAACCTCCCGACAGCCATTCTTTTCAGGGGTTTAAGAGCGCATCATTTTAAAAAGAGCAGTGACCAAATAAGGGGGGGGGGATATAAAAAAATAAAGAAAACGTGATTGTGGGGACGGGGAGTTGCTTGATGAGATGTATTCTTCGCCCCCATAAACTTACGCGACCAGGTAGAAATCCGTTACTGATAGCAAGATAACATAATCAAAAGGCTCTTTGCGCTTTAGCGCAAAGAGCCTTTTTTTCTTCTCTACTTTTCATATTAAAGCAGATTGCTATCCGACTGTTATTCTCACGACATCAGACCCCTCGCCGGAAAAATGAATTTTCTTTTCACCCAATTGATTGGGGAATGTTGCTTTTAATTTATTGGCAATTTTTTTAGCCAGCTGATTTTCGGTTGTCCAAATTTCTATTGTATTTTTTGTTTCTTTTATTTTTGAAACCCTATCTAGGGGGTCAATGCTACGCGCGGTTTTCCCCATATTTTCCGCCAAATTCATCAGTTCTTTTTTTATTTTCTCCGGCGTATTATAAACCAAAACAATCCCTTCGTATTGGTTGTTTTTTATCATCTGACAAGCGGGACATAAAATAAAATTTATTTTTTTCTTATCAATATTTTTTTCCTTTAAGTGTTTATAGTCCGCCAAACTCTCATGCCAGGACTTGTCATAATAAGCCGCTTGGCAATCCTTGCAGATTAAATATTCTTTCGCGCCAGCGCCAAATTCTTGCTTGCCCCTTCGTTCCGGAAAACGAACAGGTCCGAATTTTTCCACTTGCTTTTTAATTTTTTTCCCTTTGGGAATATGACTGGAACGGCTCATATTAATTAAACTATCAATAATCAATTAACAGTTTTTAATAAATTATCTAATCAATTAATTCCTTAAACATTAAGGCATTAAATCATTGAACATTAAATTAAAATTGAAAATTGGTAATTGAAAATTCTATTTTTTATCTTTTTACCCTCTATATGCCACAGTATATATGATACCCAATATAAATACCAACATCAAAAAATAATAAACAAAATGCGGAATTTTTAGAGAATATTCCGGGGTGCGATTGCCGGATTTTTTTGCTTTAAAATAAGTCAAAATCATGGCAATGCCTTCAAATCCGCCCATCACCGCGCCCAAAAAACTGATGATGGCTATGAAATTCCTTACACCAAGCAATACAAAAGTTATGGGAATCACGGCGATTAATAAATGGGCAAACATTCTATTGATACCATAATCATATAAAAATGTTTCATAAAGATAATAACCAAAAGTGATATACGAAGTGGCTATGGCCAAGATTCCAAATATCGCCCCCAAAATATAAATCGGACCGCCAACCACTTTATAGAGTCCGGATAACGCTTCCTGGGAAGTGGCCGGACCAGTAACACCGTTTATAACAAAGGTGAAAAGCGCATAAATAGCCACTGGCACGAGAATACCTAAAATTATTGCTGGTTTTATTTTTTTCTCATTGCCAATCAAAATCTCCCGAATCTCCGGTATAGCCACTGTTCCCGCCAAGGCAAATAAAATAACGCCGTATGGAAGAAAGATATCGGGGTTGTTAAAAATAAATAAATTCCCGACATTCACATACGGCATTGAAAGTATTGCTATAGCCGCAACCGCCATAATTAAAATAATTGTCATTATAAATTCCACCGCTTCAATCGTTTTTAAACCAAACAAAATAAACATAGTCAGCAAAAACCAAAAAGCCAAATATAAAATATTGTCCGAGAAAAAATCCGAAGAACCAGTTATTATCTGCCCCAAAAGCACATTTAAAAAGGTCCCTCCCACCAATATATACGCGACCATTGATCCTAAGATACCGGTCAATACTGAAAAACTAACCAAAACTTCCCATCTTTTCCCGAGATACCTTTCTATATATCCGGGCAAATTATGCTTTTCATTGGTGCGTAAAATAATCTCGCCGAACATTAAATGGATTATCATAGTCACTCCGCCTAAAACAATAAGTTGAGCCAGACCAATGAAAAAACCCGCCCTGGAAAATGCATAAGGCAGGCCAAAAATACCAACGCCGACAATAGTCCCAATAAGCGTAGTTACAGCGTAAAAGAAATTTCTATTGAGAATTTGAGTCAACATTTTTGTTGCGACGATCGCTCAATCTGTGAATTCTCGTTTCCAAATTAAAATACCTAGAACCGCTCAAAACAATTAGTATAAAAAAGGTTGTAAAAATAGAAACTAAATAATATTTAAGACCTACTGACACTCCAATTGCCGCCACAGTCCAAAGGCCGGCAGCAGTCGTTAATCCGCGAATCTTGTTTTCTCCCGGCTGAAAAATAATAAGACCGGCTCCAATGAAACCGACTCCAACAACTATTTGAGAAATAATGCGGCTGGGATCAAATGAGGATATACCTATGTATGACCTGAGGCCGTCTTCGGATAAAATAGTAAATAATGCCGAGCCCAAAGAAACGAGCATATAAGTTCTAAGCCCAGCGGATTTTCCGACATACTCTCTTTCAAAACCCAAAATAGCGCCCAAAACCGCGGAGATTATTAAACGAAAAATAATATCTAATTGAAGGGGATCCATATTTCATAAAACATGAAATATAAAATATAAAATATAAAAATTTTATACTGCTATTTTTTGTTTCATGTTGCGTGTTTCATGTTACGTGATTATTCATGTTCTTTTTTAATTAATTCTATCACTTTTTGAACTAAAATTTTAGGGTCTTTCTCGCTGATAATTTTTCCTCCTCCGCGATGCGCCCGCTCAATTAAATGACTCACTTCTTCAGCAATTCCCCCGGAACCCTCCGCAATACCAATGGGTTTATTTTCCTCAAAAGCCAGGGTAAACACATTTAAACTTCCCATTCTGCCACAAATTATAATTACTCCGTCAACGGATTTGACCAAAAAAGAATTTCTTCCTGAAAATTCCGCGCCAGTATAAATGATTATATCAAAATAATCCGTGGGTAGATTATATTTTTCAATATGTTCCTTGTAGGAGCTGGCAGGGGAAAACCCAACTACAAAAGCGCCTTCCTCTTTAGCGCCCTTGGATGCCCATAGTGGAATACCCGTAGAAACGGGCGCAATAAGCGAAGCGCCTTGGCGAACTATTTCCCGGCCAACTTCTTCAGCTAAATTATGCGACAAAGGACCGCAAAAATCAGTCTGTGCCGCCCCCATCACGCAAATTTTATATTTTGGAAAAGTTGATTTTTCCATCAATTTCATTATATCAATTGCGCGAATAAAAACAAAGAATAATCCTTAATTTACATTATTTATTTTTGTGTTATTATCTGCCAAATGAAATTATCGGATTTCAACTACAATTTGCCTCAAAATTTTATCGCTCAAAAGCCGACAAAACCGCGCGACCATTGCCGTCTTTTAATTCTTGATCGCGAGACAGGCGATATTAAACACAAAAAATTTTTCGAAATAAGCCAATTCATAAAAAATGGCGATGTTTTGGTTTTTAATGATTCAAAAGTCATCCCTGCGCGACTTCATGGAAATAAAATAACCGGCTTGCCCTCCGTAGCTTTAGCGAAGGAGGGCGGTAATGTTGAAATTTTGCTCATTAAAAAAATATCATCTGATACTTGGGAGGCGTTACTGAAAAATTTCAAAGAAAAAGAGTTTGGCAAAAAAATAATAATTGCTAAAAATTTCATAGCATCGCCAGAGAAAAATATAGACGGAGGATTATGGCAGATAAAATTCAACCAGCCAGCTGGCGGAAAAGATAAAAATCTTGATAAATTAATTTACAAATACGGTCAAACTCCACTACCGCCATATATCAAAAAAATGGCAAAACTATCGGATTATCAAACTATATATGCCAAAAGGGAGGGTTCAGTTGCCGCGCCAACCGCTGGACTTCATTTCACTAAAAAACTTTTAAATTCCCTAAAAAAGCAGGGGGCGAAACTGGAAACCATCACTTTACATATCGGTCTTGGCACATTCGCTCCCATTAAAGATAACAATATAGAAAAACACAAAATACACAGCGAATATGCTGAAATATCAGCCAAAACCGCCAAAGCTATTAACAAAGCCAGATCCGAAGGCAGACGAATAATTGCTGTTGGCACGACAAGCGCAAGAACGCTGGAGGCGTTTGCGATGTCAACTGATAATCAACAACAAACATCAAACAATAAAAACAAGCAAAAATTCCGCCAGTCTGACGATCGTCAGACTGGCGGAATTTTGCCGTTTGGAAAAATGTGGGTTGATATATTTATAAAACCTGGGTATAAGTTTAAAATAGTTGATGGGATGATTACCAATTTTCACTTGCCCGAGACTACTCTCATGATATTAGTATCTGCATTCGCCGGCCGGCCTGCCGGTAGGCATGGTCGTAAAAATATTTTAAAAGCCTATCAAGAAGCAATAAATAAAAAATATAAATTTTTCAGTTTTGGAGACGCCATGCTCATAATATAAATTCGCAAAGCAAATTTATATTATGAGAAATTCCAAACTCCAAATTATCAATTTCCAAATAAACCTCAAATTCTAAATAATGCTTAAATACTAAATTGTTTAAATTTTTGTAAATTTAAAAATTGGAAATTGTTTGGAAATTAATTACTTGGAAATTGAAAATTAAAAAAAATATGTTTTTCCCAAAACAAAAAAATGTAAAACTTAAAATTCTTAAAACTCGGCGCGGCAATGTGCGCCTGCCCGCCTTTATGCCCATTGCAACGCGCGGAGCGGTAAAAAATTTAACTCCGGAAGAATTAAAAAATTTAGGCGCGGAAATTATTCTTTCCAATACCTATCATCTTTTTCAAAAGCCGGGACTGGATGTATTTAAAAAAATCAAAGGCCTCCATAATTTCATGAAATGGTCAGGTCCGATTTTGACTGACAGTGGCGGGTATCAGGTTTTCTCTCTTAGCCACAAAAGAAAAATTACCGAGAAAGGCGTAAAATTTTCCTCGGAAATAGACGGCAAAGAAATATTTTTAACTCCCGAAAAGGTGATTGATATTCAATTGGCCATCGGCTCAGATATTATTATGGTTCTTGATGAATGCCCGCCGTATCCTTGCTCTCGCAAATACGCTGAAAAATCCCTAGATTTAACTTTGAAATGGGCAGAGAGAAGCAAAAAACATTTTAATCTAAAAACTATACACTATAAACTAAAAACTAAACCCTTGCTTTTCGGGATTGTTCAGGGATCAACATATCCGGATTTAAGAAAAAAATCTGCGGAAAAATTGATAAAAATCGGATTTGACGGCTATGCCGTTGGGGGAGTATCAGTGGGGGAGCCACGCGAAGAAAAAATAAAAATCATAAAATTATGCGCGCAAATTTTACCGAAAAATAAACCGATTTATGTTATGGGCTATGGAAGACCTGATGAAATAGTTGAAGCAGTAAAATTTGGCGCGGATATGTTTGATTGTGTTATACCGACTCGTGAAGCTCGCCATGGACGAATCTACATCCTAAACGAAAAACGACGACTAAAAATTAAAAACTTAAATTCAAAAAATTTTTATAAAACATTACAAATTACTAATAATAAATATAGACTAGATGCAAAACCACTGGACAAAAATTGCCAATGCTACACTTGCCAAAATTATTCCCGCGCTTATATTCACCACCTTTTCAAAACCAAAGAGCCACTCGGCCAACGCCTCGCTACTATCCATAATTTACATTTTTATCTTTATCTTATTAAACAATTGCAAAAATAAAAATGCCCCGCGTTTATCGCGGGGCGTTTTTTATTAAGTAGTATAACCACTATATTTTTCTTTTAAAACTTCTTTGCCAAAATCCTTAAGGCCCGCGCTTATTTTATCTACCAATTTTATCATCTTTCCAAATTGCTCGCTTGAAGGATTGGCTATATATGGCCTTTTCCATATCTCATTATTCTCAATGACTATCATGCCTTTTTCTGGAAATCTTTTCACCGCTTCACTCAAAACTCTCGGCTCACAACCGATATTTTTCAAAATCCCAATCTTATTTTTCAAATCTAAAAATACAATCTGTCTTTCAAAATACTTAAAGTGACTTGGTTGAAAAGTTGGCGGTAAATATATGCCATTTTCCATGGAAATAAAATTGCCATCCTCATCAACATCTTCTATAAACGGCTTTATGTGGATAGTGCCTCCCAAAAAATTTACAGGTTCAACAAAAGACAATTTATAACCGCTACCTTTAAGCCATAGAGAACATCTATACATAGCATACCAACCATTATTGCTGGTAAAGCGCTGAATGGGATTTTTAAGCATAGCAATAGAATCAACAATCTTATTGTAAGCCAAAAAAGAGCTTTCTTGAAAATCTTTCTTAAAAATTTCATCGGGAAACAACTCAAAAGCCATTTCCTCTAATGATAATCTCATATATGACCTCCTTTATCAGATTTTTAAAAAACTATAATAATTTTCTATGCCCGTGCAAATTTCTTATTTCTTCTCTCGCTACCTGTCTGTCATCCCAAGAAATTGATCTGCCATTTTTCATCATCATCAAAGACTCCGATCCTTTACCAGTCATTATAACCACATCATCTTCTTTTGCCAATCTCAATGCCTTTCTAATCGCCTCACGCCTGTCTATAATCTTTGAAACTTGAAACTTGAAACTTGAAACTTGCGAAAATCCAGAAGCGATTTCTTCTAAAATCGCTTCTGGATTTTCATCATATGGATCTTCGTTAGTTAAAATTATTTCATCACAATATTCTGTCACAATCTTTCCCATTTCCGGCCTTTTCCATTTATCGCGTCCTCCGCCCGCCGATCCCAATATGCAAATCATTTTAGCATTGGGGTTTTTCGATTCCAGTTTATATTTTTCTACCGTCTCGTAAACCGCCACTAAACTATCGGGCGTATGCGCATAATCAACAATAACTTTAAAATTCTGCCCCTCGTTAATAAATTCCATCCTCCCGGGAATTGATTTTATTTTTTCTAGGGCCCGCCTGGAAATATCAAAAGGAATACCATATATCTCCGCTGTTTTTATCGCGGCAATCGCATTTGACAAATTAAATTCTCCGACAATCTGCAAACTCAATTCCAAAGACATTCTTTGCAAACTTTTAAAAGAATAAGCGATTTTACTTCTGGATGGGATAGCGGAAAAATCCTCAAAATGCTTGTCATCTTTATTTAAAACATGATTATTTTTTACGTATTTAAAAAATTTTAGTTTGGCTTTTTTATACGCCTCAAAAGAACCGTGCGCTTCAATATGTTCGGGCGCCAAATTAGTGAATACCGCGGTGTCAAAATTTATAAATCTATGGCGCGACTGCTCGACGCCCTGCGAAGTCACTTCAATAATCGCAAATTTGCATCGGGCCGCGACTGCGTCAGCTAAAAATTTCTGAATTTGCGATCTTCCCGGCATGGTCATTTTTAATTTATTGGTCCATTCATTGCCGGCAATTTTAAATTGTATGGACGAAATTGCCGCCGTTTTATAGCCTGCTTCCTCAAAAATTTTACTCAAAAAATATATAGTTGACGATTTGCCTTTTGTGCCGGTAATGCCAATCACAGTCATTTTTCTTGAAGGGAAACCATAGTAAGTCGCGGCAAAAAACGCCAAAAAAGGATGATAAATCAATTGTCCCAAACGATACAAGAATCTCGGAATAATATATTTTTCTAAAAATCTCAAAATTTTCTCCATAGCTTCGGGAAAATAATAACCTCAAAATATTTTTCTTGCCAAAGAATACAAGAAATACCATCTTTTATCAATAATCAAATCAAAGGCGCCTAAATAATTTATTTCCTTTCCGCCAAAACCCTGCTTGAATCTCGTCACGCCCGGCCATTTTTCCGATATTCCCCAAAAATCATATTTCTTAAAACCCCTGTTTTTGGCGTCTCTCATAATTTCAAAATGCAGCAAATACGGCGCCATTACATTTCTATTTTTAGATGAAGAAGCGCCATGTAAATAAACCGCCTTATCATTAAAAAAATTAATTATTGCTCCAGCCAAAACATCGTCGTCCAAAACAGCCAAATACAATTCATTTTTGAAATAATCGCTTTTTATATTTAAAATCTCGGCATAACTTTCTTTGGAGTGAAGATGGAATTTATCTCTTTTGGAAGTTTCTCCAAGCAATTTCCAGAATTTTTCAAAATATCTCTCCTTATTCAATTCGCCGCATTGGATAATTTTTACGCCATGGCGATTGGCTAAACCAATATTATATCTTGTTTTTGATTTCATCCCTGATATTAATTCTTCTTCGCTTTTTTCTAAATCTAAAATAATGGTCTGAGACGGCTGAATTTCTTTGTTGGATTTTTTCAATGCGGTTTCCAAAAGATATGTCTTATGTGTTTCTGATTTTAATAACGGTTCAATCTTGAGAAATATCGCGTTTTCTTCTTGGCATATTTTTTTTGCGGCATCCAGAAATTCAGAAAAATATTCTCTTTTTTTACTTAAAAAATCCCCAAGTTCCGCGATTTTACCGATTATACCGCGACGAAAAATCGGGCCATGAGGAGAGTAAAGATAACTTTTCCCGAAAGAAATATTGTGTTTAACAATTTGAGCGCAAAAAATCGGCTGATTTTCATCAATTTTTTCATCAATCAACCACAATCGCCATACTCTTCTGCCTTGACTCTCTTGGATTTGTCCCCACTCAAAAGACTGCAAAAACGACCCCCGATTTGCCAAAACAAAATTATTCCACCTATCTTTATCGCTTAAAAATAAAACTCTCATATCATTAGAATATATCAAAAAACGCAAATAAAAAAGCCGTTTTGATTCAAATCAAAACGGCTTTTAATTTTTCTTTGGTTTTTTCATACTAAAGATAATTTTTTTTCCTTTAGAGATACTGATATGCCCGCCAATCGGCACAGCCATTAAATCCCTGACAATATTGTGGCCGAAATTAGACACCACAAGGATTGGCAGAGGATTTCTCTCATCGCGCCTTTTTTTGATGATATCGGTCAAATAATTCTTTACGGATTTTAACAATCCTCTCTGTCTGCCTTGATAAGTGGAATTATTGACGTGTTCGCAAAGCGATCCGATAACTATGCATTTTATTTTTTCAAAAACATTATGCCGACTCAAAGCCGCAAAAGACCTATGCAAATCTTCATTATCCACGCCAACATCCTCAATAAAAAGTATGTGCTTTTTCCAGTTAAGTTTCGGAGGATTAATGCGGTTCAAAAAATTGGCAAAAGTTGAGAAATTGCCTCCAATCGGAGTGCCGGAAAATTTTCTTGCCGGCGAAGGAGTCAGCCAAAAAGATCCGCGATAATAAATCTCTTTTCCTAAAATCAACGAGAAAATTTTATTGAAATTCCCCTTGCCAAGAGTGAGAGACGAAAAATGCACAACCGGCGCTCTTGAAGAAAAATAAATCTCATTAAGCAGAAAAGTGAAATCGGAAAAACCCATAAAAATCGGTTTGCGCTCCCTAATCATCTGAAAATCTTTTTTATCAATCTTTAGTGCCAAATCCTCCGCGCCCGTTCCTCCGGCTACGGAAATTATTAAATCATAATCTTTTATGGCAGACCTGAAATCATTAAGCCGATCCTCAATTGAAGCGGAAACATAATCCACTTTTTCGTGAAAAGAAAAAAGATGCGGACTCGAAAAAATTTCCTTCGCCCCTAATCCGTTTTTCAATGCTCTGATAGTTCTATTTATGGCTTTTCTATCGCTTTGCAAGAGTCCTGTAGACGGAGCAATGAAACAAATTTTTTCTATCTTTCCGCCGCTCATTAATATCACCTCCCTTTTATAATTTCTAGGGGCTCTCAAATGAATCTTCAAATTCATTTGAGAGCCCCGACGTAATTTCAATCCGCCAACTGGCGGATTATATTTTCAACGAACACACCAGAAGATTAAAGCAAAATAAAAATCTGTCAATCTATTTCTGTCTCCGGCCCAACATTTTTAATGCCTCTTTAATGCGATTCTCAATGCCCTTAATATCTTTTGGCAATTGCCTTAGAGAGTTTTGAGCGTCCCGGGCGGAATATCCCAAGGATTCCAGAGCATCCAGAACTTCGCTGTCTCCAACTTCAAATTCCTCCACATCAATTCCCAATTTATGAACTTTATCTTTAAGCTCTAAAATAATTTTTTCTGCGGTTTTTCTGCCCACTCCGGAAACTCTGGTAAAAAAAGTCAGATCTTCCTTGGCAATAGCCGAAGCCAATAATTTCGTCGGCGCTATAGACAAAATAGACATCGCCATTTTGGGACCGACACCAGAAATGGCTATCAACATTTCAAAAAATACCAAATCAAAAGAATTCAAAAAACCGTAAAGATCCAGCGCGTCTTCTCTTACATATAAATAAGTGAAGATTTTCGCCCTTTCGCCAAGTTCCGGAATTTTATTCAAAACATCGCTGGACATAAAAACTTTATATCCGACTCCACAGACACCAATAATGGCAAATTTGTCTTTTTTATATTCAATTATTCCATCCAAAGAATAGATCATTTTAATTAGCGGCTAGTGGTTAGTAAAAATAACCCTTATAATTCTACCATCTTAAAAACAAAAAAGAAAAACCTCCCGACATTATGTCGGGAGGTTTTGAAATTTATCAAACATTATCATATGGGGCATCCGCCGCCTATTTTTTCGCCCCTTTCATCTCCCTTTTTCTCTTCTTTTTTAAAACGATTTTTTAAAGACGTAATACCTCCTGCCAGATAGCTTCCGACCATTAAACTTAAAATGATATCGGGAACAAAAATATCAACGCTGTCATGGCCGCCTGGTCGTAAAACAAGCGACATATTCCCGTTTTTTGCAAGAAAATATGCCAACCAGAAGAATATTACCGTCACATGAATTTCTCGTATCGAGTAGCCATGGGCATATTCCACCGCAAAAATAAATCCTATATGGATTATCCCCAAAACAGCAAGATTATCAACATTCAAAAATATCTTTGCTACTAATACCGCTACACCCCCAGATATGAAACCGGCCCACTTATAAAAAAAATGCGCTGGATTGTCATTCTTCTTTGCATCTAATTTCATATCATTTTTATCGCCCTCCATGGATTTCCCTCCTTTTATTTTTTAAATTTAAAAGAGCTAACTACTATTGCGTAATTTCCTATTTTATATTATAAAATTTTAATTATGTCAAATGATTTTAAACTCCTATCGCAATATAAGCCAACCGGCGATCAACCGCAAGCCATAGAAAGATTATCGGCGGGAATCTTGGCTAATCCCCTTGACCCTACTCGGGGCAAGCAAAAATATCAAACACTCCTTGGTGTGACGGGTTCGGGCAAGACTTTCACAATGGCTAATGTGATAGCCGAAACCCAAAAACCAACCCTGATAATTTCCCACAATAAAACCCTGGCTGCCCAACTCTACCAGGAATTCAAAGAATTTTTTCCGGAAAACTCCGTACATTATTTTGTCAGCTATTACGACTACTACCAGCCCGAAGCCTATATGCCGACAACAGATACCTACATAGAGAAAGACGCTAAAATAAACGAACAACTGGACAGATTACGCCACGAAACCACGCAAGCGATTTTGTCGCGAAGCGATGTTATTGTCGTTGCTTCAGTTTCTTGTATTTATAATATCGGCTCGCCGATAAACTATGAAAAAATGTCCCTGAAATTATCCTGCGGTCAAAAAATAACATCCAAACAATTGATGGCTCATCTTGTAAATTTGCAATACAGCCGAAACGATATTGAAAAATTGCCGGGAACATTCAGCCGCAAAGGAGAGGTGATTGAAATACATCCTTCAAGCGGAAATGAATTTTATCAGATTGAATTTAATTTGAAAGGAAACAGGCTTGAAAATATCAAAAAGAATCCTTCTAATCTCCAATCTCTAATCTCCAATCTCTGCCCCAATATCCGCGTTTTCCCCGCCAAATTCTGGCTCTCTCCACAGGACCAAATAAAACTGGCAACTGCCAATATAAAAAAGGAATTAAATAACCAACTAAAAAAATTCAAAAAAGAAAAAAAACCCCTGGAATACGAAAGATTAAAACAACGCGTTAATTTTGATTTGGAAATGCTGAAAAGCGCCGGCTATTGCCACGGCATTGAAAATTATTCTAGTCATTTGGAATTTCGCGAAAGAGACTCTCCGCCATTTACCCTGATAGATTATTTCAAACACACTTATAGTGATGATTTCCTGTTTGTTATTGACGAATCGCATATGACTATTCCGCAAATTAGAGCAATGCACGCCGGAGATAAAGCGCGCAAAACAACTCTCGTTGATTACGGCTGGCGTTTGCCTTCAGCGCTGGATAATAGACCCCTAAAATTCACCGAGTTTGAAAAGAAAAACACTCAGACAGTTTTTGTTTCCGCCACTCCAGCAGATTATGAAATGGCTCATTCCGGAAAAGAAAATATCGTCCAGCAACTCATTAGACCAACCGGGCTTTTGGATCCGGAAATAGAAGTCCGCCCGACAAAAAATCAAATACCGGATTTAATAAAAGAACTTCATCTTCGCGCCATAAAAAAACAAAAATCGTTTGTCACGGTTTTGACAAAAAGATTAGCCGAAGAGATGGCGGAGTATCTGGCAGAAAATGGCATCAATGCTTATTACCTGCATTCAGAAATTAAAACACTGGAGCGCACGGAAATCCTGCGCGATCTTCGCCTTGATAAATACGACGTTATCGTTGGAGTAAATCTTTTAAGGGAAGGCCTTGATATCCCCGAAATTGCTTTCATCGCTATAATGGACGCGGACAAAGAAGGATTTTTAAGAAATAAAACCACGCTTATTCAGACTATTGGTCGCGCTGCCAGAAACCTGGAAGGCAAAGTCATAATGTATGCCGATAGAATGACTCAATCAATGCAGGAAGCGATTAAAGAAACAAACCGTCGCAGAAAAACTCAAGAAGAATATAATAAAAAACACGGAATAAAACCTCAACAAATCATAAAACCGATCAGAGATTTAATAATCAACCAGCAGGCGAGCGAACAGAGGGAAAAACTGGACAGGCAAATCGCAGAGATGATCAGCGATGAAGATATGCTAGAAAATTTAATAGCCAAAGAGCCCACTCATACCATTAAAACCCTGGAAAAAGAAATGAAAAAAGCCGCCAGCCAAATGAACTTTGAACTGGCCGCAAGGTTGAGAGACAAGATAAAAGAAACTAAAAAATGGGTTTAAACTATCCATCATTAACGCAACCGCATGCGCCGTTAATGCGTTATTTTATTACTTGCCTGAAATTTTACTTTTGAAAACGAAATTATATACTCTTGGCTCTGAACTTAATTTAACAGCATCCGTGAATAAAACTGTGCCTCATATCTTGTACTCAAATATATTATATTTCAAAGAGGGGAGTAAATCCCAAAAACTTGACATAATGACAAATAGTTGTTACGTTTATAAATAAAAATTGTTTTTTTAAAATAGGTTTATTTATGAGGTAGCGCATTGGGCGTAAGGGCTTTTTTATGCCTATTGCGCTACCTCATATAGAGGAAGTCGTTAGTCAGAGCGATTCTGATAAATCCAAAGAAAGAAGGAGGATGACGATGTCACAAACATTGATCACCAGCCGAGACCCGAAAGGTCTCCACGCAGTCGGTCTCTTCGAGGCCGTCTACAACAAGTCCAAG
>Ga0076111_103_pt1 | contig 49958 bp, 49 predicted proteins | sample RifGroC2_FD_68236 | JGI IMG/M metagenome (GOLD analysis project Ga0076111, IMG submission 68236) | Parcubacteria bacterium GW2011_GWC2_36_17
TTAACTATAATTATTGCTACTGATGGATACATAAAATTTACAAATTTGCGGAGGCAGAACATAGTCGCTTCACTTCTTGTTCTGCACTATGCAAAATCTGGTCGCGACTACGCTCGCGATTTTGCGGTGTTTGTTGGACAAAGTTCGAAACTATTTCGAGCAAAATCCAAATGATTAAAAATACTAATGCGGACGAGGCAAGGCGAAACAATTTGTCTGGGGTTTTGGATTCGCCCTGCCTCGGCTGTATTCCCGCCCGCAGGAGGGGTCTGGGGAGGAATGCGGGCGGGTTTCGGACTGGGGGTTTTCGGAAATTCGGCGGCTAATTTCAAATTCACTCTTATATTCTAACCGAAAATTTTGCTAAAACAAATCTTTCAAAATTTTCGGTTTCCTTATCTGGACGATTTGAATATTCCTGATAAAGTTCAAAAATCAAATCTCGTAATTGATTTTTTTCAAATCGTTCAAAATATTCTTGAGATTTATTTTTGAAATCCTCAACCGTGACTATTCCAAGTTCACCACATCTTACTTTTAAGCTTTCGCTTTGCGATAAAAATTTCTGGAATTGATCATCGCTAATACCAGAAATTTTTTGCACAAAATCTTCATAAGATTGTGGTTTTTCTCCCTTCTTAAAAACATCATTGTAGGTTCTTATAAATTCTTCGCACAGCAAGCTAAAATATTCCTCGCCATAATCCTGTTTTAGTTTTTTATTGGCGAGTTGGGATATTTTTTCTTTTTGTTCGGATTTATCATGCTGTGCGAAAATTCATGTTCCAAATTATCAGGGTTGTCTATGTGAGTTTTCAAAACCAATTCTTCACCAAAGACAAAAGCACTGCCTGTGTTTATTCTATCAAGTGGGTCAGTCGGCATCAAGGAAATTTTCCTTATCTCAGTTGTTTTTGAATCAGGTTTGAAAAAAGCAATCAGTTTTTCAATTCTTGCTTTTGTCTCGTCTAAAATTTCCCCGCGTGCTTTTTTGTCTTTCTCAATTTCAACGGTCATTTTTTCTGCTAATGGCGACGAAGAAAAAGATTGACCAAATATTTCAAGCACGCGAAAAAGCTTTTGTTGAAGCTCTTGCGGATTTTTAATATACGATTTGTGTTTCGTTATCATTTCAAACGCTCCCTCATTTCTCTCTGGATGTCCGTAAGTAAATGCAAGTGTGTATAGAACTTCTTCATCAACGCCACCTTTTTGTAGGGCACGAATTTCATCTAAAAATCCTGAAACTTCAGAACTTAATGGATTTTCTGAAAAATGATTTTTTACATCAACAGCTAATGGGGTATCATCGGTTCCCCATTCGGGATTTTTAGCTTTTAAGATAAAAGAAAGTAATTGTGCTTCTCGTTCTTCACGAATAGAAATTTCTGGAGTTTTTAAAACTTCAAAACTAATTTCTTTTTTCTCAGGTTCTTTTGGTTTTTCCATTTTTGGATGAAAATTTGGTTCAAAATTTTCCATAAAATTATTTGATCAATTCCTCAATATCAACATTAAGAGTTTTGGCGATTTTGCTCACAACAAACACCGCAAAATCGCGAGCGTAGTCGCGACCAGATTTTGCGGAGGGTGAGAGATTCGAACTCTCGAAGGGATTTCTCCCTTACATGCTTTCCAAGCATGCGCACTCGACCACTATGCGAACCCTCCATATTAACCAAAAACTAAAAACTAATAACTCAAAACTTATAGCAATCTCCTTTAATCATAAAAACTTAGGAGGGCGAATCCTCCATAAAAATTTATGACCGAGCTTCTTTTTCTCCCCTCCCCCCTCTTTTTTCCCAATATTTACTTGCGATTAATTTATTTTTCAGCAAAGCCGCCAAAACATAACTCGAATCTTTCTGATTATTCCTATCAACCTCTCTTAATTCATCCATCCTCTCGTCAATATCGTCGTCGCTTAATTCTCCGCTTGTAAATTTACTGATTAACCCGGCATCTTCTGCTTCCATTTTGGCGCAATTAATATCCGACCAGTGAGGATCATCGGCTATTTGATTGTGCAAATTATTACACAATATTTCGGCGTCATTTGATTGTTCAAAACCGTTTTCAATGGACATTTCTTTAATGAACTATTATTAATCCCTTCCCCTTACTTTTCTTAGCTTTATACATCGCCATATCAGCCCTTTCAATCAATTCATATAAGTTCAAAATATTTTCTCGCCCCTTGTTAATTGCCGTAATAATTCCAAAACTGGCGCTTAATCCGAAACCATTTATCTTTGCCGATTTCAGGCGTTTCTTCATTTTTTTCGCCACTTCCAATGTTTCTTTTTCGCCGATACCAACTAATCCAATCACAAATTCATCCCCTCCCCAGCGACCGATAATATCAAAATGCCTGACGGAATTCTTAAAAATTTGAGTGGTGGCTTTCAACGCCCTATCTCCCGCCTTATGGCCATATTCATCATTAATCACTTTCAAATTATCAAGGTCGGCGAATATCAACGAAAAATTCTTGAAAGAAACCTTTCTTCTTTCTTTTCTCTTTAATTCTCCTCTTAACTCATCAAAAAATTTTTCCGCTTCCCTGATAAATCCCTGTCTATTATAAAGCCCCGTCAAAAAATCATAATCAACCAAAGAAGAGAGGCGGTTAATTTCTTTTTTTTGAGTTTCAACCAAATGATGAAAATTCTTAATTTCTTTTTTTAATTTTTTAATGGTTTCTTTCATATTTTTATCTTCCCATCAATCCAGAACTCATTAAAATCCCCAAAATAACAGCGCTAGACCACAAAATTAAAGACGTGGAAGTGCTAATTATGCCCAAAATTTTGAATTTTTTAAATCCCTGCGCTTCAAATGGATTATCTAATTCCGCGAATTTTCTCATTTTTTTGGTAAGATATAAATTAACATAAATCCCGTGAAAAACAATAAAAACTACCAATATCTTTTTAACTTCCAGAAAAAAAATATCTTCTTGGCTAAACCAAAAATTCTCAAGCCAGACTCCGCTGACAAAAAGCAAAGCCAACCCCGTCCATATTGAAAACGAGAAGATGGGCGTTATTTTTGCGGTCGCCTTGAAAAGACCTATATCTTTTATTGATTTTGCCGAGAGTAGGGCCGTAAATATCACTCCGCCATAACCAAGGACAAGCCCCAAAATATGTAGAAATTTTATAAAAACGTAAAATGACATTTAACAATTAAAATTAAAAAATAAATTCCCTATATATTCATTCCCCGAAGTATCTTTATTCTTTCTTCAATAGGCGGATGCGTCATAAAAAGTTTAGCCAAAAAACCAACTGCTTCTTTCCCTTTAAATGGACTTATAATATAAAGATGAGCTGTGGCATGATTGGCGCGCGCAATAGATATGGGATAAGAAGAAATTCTTTCTAAAGCCGAGGCAAGACCATCGGGATAACGTGTCAAGAGCGCGCCCGAAGCGTCAGCCAAAAATTCCCTTTTGCGGGAAATTGCAAGATGTATTATGGATCCGACAATTGGCGCAAATATCGCCAAAACAATGGCAATAATCAAAACTAATTCTTTGATTCCTTTATTGTCGCGATTTCTGCCACCATAAAAAGAAATTCTCCAAAACCAATCCGAAATCAAAGACACAAATCCAACAAGCATAACTATAATCGTTGATAAAAGTATATCGCGATTCCCAATGTGAGACAATTCGTGCGCCAAGACACCTTCAATTTCCGATCTTTCAAGCTGATTCAAAAGTCCCGATGTAACGGCTATCACCGCATGTTTGGGATCACGTCCAGTCGCAAAAGCATTGGGCGCAAGATCATTTATAATATAAAGCTTTGGCATCGGCAAACCGGCGGTGATGGAAAGATTCTCCACTAGACGATACAATTCGCGATTTTCATTTTCACTTATCGGCTGAGCGCCCGACATCGCCAAAACAATTTTATGCGAATACCAATAACTAAAAAAATTCATTAAAAAAGCAAATGCCACGCCAAAATATAAAATTCCCGAATTGCCATATGCCTGGGAAAAAATCCACGTCGCCCCAATAATAAATACTAAAAACCCGGTCATAAGCAACCAGGTTTTGTGAATATTCCTGTCTTGTTCTGTGTATAAGGTCGCCATTATTTTAAAATATGCGGCATATTGCCAATCGGCTGAAATTTAAATTTGTCTAATTTTTCGTCCAACAAATCCTCCAACTCCAATGCTCGCTTAAATTCTTTTTCTAATTGTTCAAATTTATTAATCTGGCCATAAGTAAAAATCAACACTTCTTGGTCAATAAACTCAACATCATGGGTAAAACCGTTGTCCAATAAATTTGCCAATACATCGGGGGTAAATATCTCTAGTGCTTCGATCTCATATTTTTTTGGCGCCGATAAAGAAAATTTCTTTTCAAATTCTCTGGGAAGAGGTATTTTCTCTCCAATATCCACGCCATAATAATTAAATCTATTATTTAAATAGATGTGAGGAAAAGATCCTTTAAATTTAAAAACGAATACGGTATAACAGTACGTTTGCTTAGTTTTGCCAGAACCGATACTAAATTCATAATTAAAAATTCTAAACTGCCTATCATTAATACCGCCATTAATAACATTAGAAATGGCCCTGTTATTCCCCTGTTTAAACATTAATCCCAATTCTTTCTCGGGATAACCATAGTATGCGTATTGCCATCCGTTAAGCTCTGCAAATCGTTTCCAAAAAGAAGTTCTGATTTTATTTTGCGCCGCGACAACATACAAAACAACAATAATAAAAGGGAAAAAAATAATATCCTCTCCCCAGCCGGCCCATATTCCCAATGTCACATGGGAAATAAAGGCAACTACCACAAGACTCCAAAACTGCCAGCGAATTTTTATCTTATCCCAAGTAGCTTTCCAAATATTTGTAATTTCCGGCTTTGAAATTTGAAAGAGCATAGATTGAACATAAAATCTAAATTAATAATGCCTTGCGCTTCATTAATAATTTTTTTAGAAGCTAACTTTTACCGGTTCTTTTGCCTCGCTTTGTTCCAACTCAAAAAATTCCTGCTTTTGGAATCCGAACATTCCGGCGATAATGTTATAAGGGAACATTTCTATTTTGGTGTTTAAGTCGCGGACATTGCCGTTATAAAATCTACGGGCGGCTTGTATTTTATTTTCCGTATCAGAAAGCTCATCCTGCAGTTTTGTAAAACTTTCAACGGCTCTTAGTTGAGGATATGCTTCAGCAATCGCAAAAATAGATTTTAAAGCCGAGGTCACCATATTATCCGCCACTTCTTTTTCTTGAACTGTTTGCGCGCCAAGAGCTTTTGCGCGAGCGTTGGTAACGGCTTCAAATGCTCCCTTTTCATGAGCCGCATATCCTTTCACGGTCTCAACTAAATTAGGAATCAAATCATATCGCCTTTTGAGCTGAACATCTATATCTGCCCACGCTTCTTTGGTGCGATTGACCAAACGCACAAAACCATTATAAACAGCAATAAACCAAACAATTATTATTGCAATAATTGCAATAATAATATAAATAATTTTCATATTTTTATTTGTTAATTATCAGCTAATAATTAAATTATAACCCCTTTGAACTAAGACAGGTTCTCATTTTATCAATGACTTCCTGGGGTTCAAAATCGGCTTTCACTAAATAATCGCAAGCGCCTAATTCCAATATTTTTCTAACTTCCACCGGCTGGCCGGAATTGGAAATAACCAAAACAGGGATTTTCTTTAACTCCTCGTCTCCGTGCATTTCTTCCAGGATTTGATAACCATTCTTTTTGGGCAACATAATATCAAGTAAAATCATGTCGGGATTTTCGTTTCTGATACTATTCATCCCCGCCTCTCCATCAGCCGCAACAATTACTTCATAGCCCTCTTTTTCTAATTTTTTAGCCAATACATTTCTAAGCACATCCTCGTCTTCAATTATTAAAACTTTTTGAACCATACGCTTTGCGAACATTTGACTATTAACATTTTCCGCCAGAAGCGGATCCGCTTCTGGCGGAAACATTTAACTGAACTTCGTCAATTGTCAACTGTTAGTTGTTGATTATTAGTTATTAGAATTCTACCAGAATTTTATGCAATTGGCAACGTAAAATGCATCTTAGTGCCTCTTCCCTCTTCTGATTCCACCCAGATAATTCCCCCGTGTTCTTCCACTATTTTTTTTGCGATAAACAATCCCAAGCCGGTGCCGTCGGTCTGCATTCTTATCACATTTTTAGCGCGAAAAAACTTGGAAAACAACTGCGGGAGCTGATCTTTTGGTATGCCAACGCCGCTATCCGATACAATAACCTCAATAATGCTCCTATAATATTTAAATAGCACTTCCACTTGCCCGCCCGGGGCTGTATATTTAACCGCATTATCAACAAGATTCTCAATCACCATTTTCAATTTTAAAGAATCCATTTTCACTTTGGGCAATGGCTTTTCTGGCTTATGATATTTCAGACTTATAGATTTATGCTTTACGATTTGCTGAAATTCCTGAATTGATGTTTCAATCAAATCTTCAAGTGAACTTTCCAAAAACTCATATTCAAATCTCCCAGCCTCAATCCTTGACACGTCAAGCAGATCATTTATGAGAGCAATCATTCTTTCATTACTTTTATATCCTTGGTCAAGGATATTCTTCTGCTCCTCATTCACCGGTCCGACATCTCCATCAATGACCATTTTAACGGCCCACTTTACCGCAGAAAGCGGAGTTCTCAATTGATGCGCAGCCACTGATATAAACTCGGATTTTAATTTATCCAGCTCTCTCAGATTACTGACCATGAGATTAAACACATCGCCGAATCTTCCAATTTCGTCCTTTGATGTTTTCTCAATGCGCTGATTTAAATCACCTGACGCAACTTTTTGAGCTACCGCGGAATATTCTTTTATTGGAACGATAATTTCCCGGCGCAAAAATAAAACCAAAACTACGGCAAGAACAATAATCAAAATAATGGTGGCCAGGGCCATGCGAAAACGCAGATCATTAATTCTATCTTGAAATGCGTTTACAATATTATGAACCTCAACTAAACCAACGATTTCAGAACGATTCTGAGGATTTAAATATATCGGCATAACATTAACCTCAACTTCTTGCCCCTCATGAATACGATTATATGAGGCGGAAGCGCTTTTTCCGGAGATTATGTCATTTCTTATTTGTTTATACTGTTCCGAATCCTTATTCGGCTCTTCACGATCCCCGGCAGTCGCCGCAATGACATCCAAATTATAATTAAAAATAAAAGTATCGTGAAAAAAACCAAACCTCATCATATTATCAGTGATTGCTTGTAGCGATTGCAGATTAAATTCCCCTGTTGATATCACCAACCTTGCGCTCTGCTCAACAGCAATTGAAATCATCTGTGATAATCTTCCCGCATCTCTGACATCCTCGGGTTTTTTAGATTTGGTTCTTATTTCTACTTCAATAACATTAATAACTCTTGAATTTTTGTCATCAATATCCGATTTTATCGGTATAAATTGCTCAAAATAGAAAAAATCTTTTTCCTCTTTTCTATTTTCAACATATTGTTGACTTTGAATAACTCCCTCTAAAATATCCATGTCATCCTTTTCAGCCCTTTCGCCTATAAGATTATGTTGCGTAGCCGCCACATAATATCCATACGGATCAAAAACCTTAATATATTCAATCCCCGAAACGGAGCCAAACTCATCAACAACCGACTGTAAAGATTTCTGTTCTTTACCAATCTGAATAAACATTTTTTCAATATCCCCCCTCATCATAAAAGTAACAATTTCAGCTTCATCTTTAATCTGCTGTTTTAGATTCTTGCTTTCAATATCGGTAATAATCCAAAAAACCACCGTCAAAACAATGACTAGCGTAGATATTAAAATAAAATTTATTTTATTTGAGAGCGACATCTATAAAAATTTAAAATTCAAAGCGCAAAACACCAATGTAAAGTGAAAAATTAGCTAAATATAAAATTATTATAACATTAAATTTTATCCTTTAATAACCGCTATTGGTTTTAACTCGGCAACTTTTTTAGCAATTCCCGCGCCCTCTACCACATCAACGACTTCACGCACATCTTTATAGGCGAGTGGCGCTTCTTCGGCAAGACCGGGAGTAGACCCGACCTTCACATGGATTCCTTCTCTTTCCATTTCCTCTCTCAATTCATTGCCTCGCACTTCTCTTTTCGCTTCATGGCGCGACATACGCCTCCCCGCGCCGTGGCATGATGATCCAAATGATTCTTTCATACTATCTTTTGTGCCAACAAGAACAAACGAAGCAGTCCCCATACTGCCGGGAATTAAAACCGGCTGACCAGCACTGCGATACTCTTTAATTATTTCTTCCTGCCCAGGTCCAAATGCGCGCGTCGCTCCCTTGCGATGCATAATCACCTTCTTATATTTGCCTTCCATAAAGTATTCTTCTATTTTTGCGATATTATGCGCTACATCATATACAACAGAGAGCTCCCCTCCGGCATCGCCCAAGATATTTTTCCAAGATTTGCGCACTTCATGAGTTATCATCTGGCGATTGGCCCAAGCGAAATTTGCCGCTGCCGCCATGGCGTCAAAATATGCTTTGCCTTCCGGTGAAGAAAATGGAACGCAAGCCAACTCCCTGTCGGGCAAAATAATTCCGTATTTTGGCATCGCTTGCATCATAATACGAATATAATCAGTTGCCACTTGATGGCCGAATCCGCGCGAACCGGTGTGAATCAAAACAACAATTTGATCTTTCTTGAGTCCAAAAATTTCCGCTATTTTTTCATCAAAGATTTTATGCACCCTATCCACCTCCACAAAATGATTACCCGCGCCCATTGTGCCAAGCTGATCTTTGCCTCTGGATTTTGCGTGACTAGACACTTTATCCGGATCAGCATTTTCTAAACACCCGAAAGATTCCAGAAAATACGCGTCATTTTCTTTGCCAAATTCCTTATTTATCATCCATTTTGCGCCCCGCTTTAAAACCTCATCAAAATCATCGTCATTTAATCTTAATTTTCCTCCCCTTCCAACGCCCGACGGTATTTCGCTATACAATTCCCGCGCTAAACTTTCTAAATACGGCTCAACATCCTTAAAAGATAAATTTGATTTCAAAAGTCTGACGCCACAATTGATATCATACCCGATTCCGCCAGGCGATATTACGCCAGTTTCAAAATCCATCGCCGCCACTCCGCCAATTGGAAATCCATATCCCTCATGAATATCCGGCATCGCCAACGCATATTTTTGTATTCCGGGAAGAGTCGCAACGTTTATCAACTGATTGAGCGATCTATCAGTTAAAATTTCTTCCAGCATTTTCTCTGTCGCATACACTCGCGCCGGCACGCGCATATCAGAACGAAAACTTTTCGGAATTTCCCAGAGATAATCATTTATTTTTATTAAATTGTCTTTATTGATTTGCATTATTGCTTTACGCTTTACATTTTTTATATATCAAACACAATCACCGTCTCAAAATTCCCTTTTTCGTTTTTCTTTATTTCCACTTCGTGATATGTCACCGCCTTAATATCTTCATCAAAATCATCCACTTTTATGCCATAAATTTCCGCTTTAAGCGCCTTTTCTGAAAATTCTAAAAAATTAACTTCTGTATAAATTTCTTTATTGGTGTGAGATTGATATAAAATATCATTCATAAAATCAATCAACAAAGATGTTGCATCTGCTGACTCTACCTCAATAATTCTCTTTTCTCTTTCTTGCTCTTCTGCCTTTGATTCTTTAATAATCGTCATCATCCCCTCAATCGCCGCCATAAAAAGCTCCGGTAAATTATCCGCTTCAACTTTCAATCTAATATCAGCGACATGGGGAAGTATTTGATATGATTTCATTTTATTTCAAAATCTTTGTAATTTTGATTTGTAATTTGTAATTTTTGCTTTCGATTTTTGCGTTTTAATTTTTTGAGCAGAACAAAAAACTGATGGCGTTCTGTACGCCACTCTCCCTTTTCTATTTCAAACTTTTGCGTAGTTTTTCATACGACTAAATTCTATCATAAAACAGGTGAGCAAAATATATCCTCTTTTGTTTTGATGATTTTAAGGGTGCTTAAAATATAAAACTTCGCCAAAAGCGAAGTTTTATATTAATTTTATTATATTCTAAATTCTATTTTCTAGATTCTAGATTCTTGTATTTTCTAATTATACTCATCGGCTCTACCTTTTGACCGACATTAATAATAAACAAATCCTTCACGCCGCCGTGCATTGAATCAACCTCTTTCCCATTTGTCGCATTTATTATTTTTTCAACTTTCATTTTAATATTTTTTCCTTTTGGCTGTACAATCTCAATCCCCTCTCCCACATACAACGCATTGTGCGGTTTCACAAAAATTTCATTTTCTCCACCACTTTTAACTTTAAACTTTAAACTTTCAACTTCTATTGTTTGTCCCACAAACTCCCAATCAGACCCTATACTGCGATTTTCATAATTTTGCATACCTTGGCCGAAATTACCTTTAATAAAAGCATTGGTGTATTCGCGATTTACGTTTTTATATAATTCTTCTTTTGATTTTTCAATTACTGATTTTTTATATCCAGAGTCAATTACTTGGCGATACGCCTTCACCACAGTCGCCACATAATGCACGCTCTTGGCGCGACCCTCTATCTTAAACGCATCAATGCCAGCATTTTTTAAATCTTTTAAATAATCAATCAAACACAAATCTTTTGAATTCATAATATAGCTTCCGTGTTCATCTTCAATCAATTCCATCGGCTCACCTCTCGTTTCTTCTTGTATTAGAATTTTGTTTTCTTCTTGATTTTCTCCGCCACTTTTCACTTTTCCTTTTTCACTCTTTACTTTTTTATACTGCCAACGGCAACTTTGCGCGCAATCGCCAAGATTGGCTGACCTGCCGCTCATCCAAGCCGAGAGCAAACATCTGCCCGAATACGCCATGCACATCGCACCGTGAACAAAAACTTCCAGCTCTAATTTCGGCACGCGTTTTTTAATCTCTTTCATCTCTTTTAGAGATACCTCGCGGGCCAGCACCACTCTTTTGACGCCTTGTTTATGCCACGCCTCCGCCGCCTGCCAATTAGTGCAATTGGCTTGAGTAGAGAGATGAATATTTGCCTTCGGCAATTCTCTTTTGATAATCGCTATCACGCCCGGGTCAGACGCGATAAAAGCATCGGGAAGTTCCTTCTTAAATATTTTTAAATACTGTGGCAATTTATTGATATGCTCATTGTGCGCAAAAATATTTACTGTAATATAAACCTTTTTGCCTTTTTTATGCGCATACCTGATGCCCTCAATCACTTCTTTTGTCCCGAACATATTGATGCGAGCGCGCAACGAAAAATCCGGTATGCCGCAATACACGGCATCCGCTCCATATTTAAACGCATATTTCATTTTCTCCAAGCTCCCAGCCGGAGCTACAATTTCAGGTTTGTCTTGAGCTTGTCGAATGAATTTTTTCTTTTTCATATCAAAATAATATACTGCCAATATTATAAAAAATCAATTTACTAATTGCGCTTTGAGTTAAAATTTAAAAACCTCTGCCCATTTTATAGGCAAAGGTTTTAATCTATCGACCAGAAAAAAATTCCACAGCCGCATATAGAAAAAAAATAAGCAAAATTACCGCTGTAGTCACCAAAAGCAAGTAGCCATCAGAATAAATAATCGCGCCAACCGCCACTAAGCAAAAAACAATAGTAATAATGTCCATCACGGATGTATTGATATTTCTCATATGCCTTCTCCCTGTTTATATGAATTGCTTTCCATCGCTTGCCTCCATTTTTGAAAGAACTGTATGTATTTGTTTTATATCACAATAAACTAAAAAAATGCAATTCTTCTATTTTCTTTCCGCGAGTATCGCCTCAATAATCTTTTCTTCTCCTTTGTGATAGATTTTCAGCTTTATGGAATCGCCAATATTATGATTCTGCAAAAGTTTTGACAAGGTGCTGTCTTTGGTTATTTTTTTTCCGTTAATCTCCAAAATAATATCATTTTCCATTATTCCAGCTTTATCCGCCGGGGAACAGGGCACAACAGCGACATCCGCTTGATTCTCTCCTTTTGCGATTAATGCGCCATAATCAACGGGCAGATTGTTTTTCTGTTGAATCTCTTTATTTATCAAAATATACCTTACTCCTAAAAACGGCTGACTGATTTTTCCGGTTTTTTTGACTTGATCCAAATCTTTTTTCGCTTTATTTATCGGCAAAGCAAAACCGATATTTTGCGCGCCTTGCGACATTGCGGTATTTATGCCGATTACCTCGCCGGAAAGATTAAAAAGCGGTCCGCCGGAATTTCCCGGATTTATCGCCGCATCGGTCTGAATTAAATCGTCCAGTGTTTCCGTCATGCCTCCGCCACTGGCCGTCACCGTCCTAAAAAGCCCGGAAACAACTCCAGTAGACACCGTATTTTTAAATTCGCCGAGTGCATTGCCGATAGCCACCACAGTTTGACCAACCTCAATACTGTCGGAATCCCCTAATTTCACCGCCGGCAAATTTGTTTTTTCTATTTTAAGTATCGCAATATCTTGCATTGGATCTTTGGCAAGTACCTTTGCTGGATATTTATTGCCATTATTCATAATAACCGTGAATTCCGCCCCTTCTTCCATCACAACATGTTTATTTGTCAAAACCAGTCCGTCGCTTGTCGCAATAAATCCAGTGCCCGAAGAAACCTCCTTTTTTTCCGTACCTTTTTGGCGATATTGAGGTATTTGCAATCCACCGCTAAAAAAATCATTGCCAAACCCTTGAAACGGATCAATAAAATATTGTTCTATCACCGGTAAATCTTTTGTCGCAACCACAGACACAACGCTGTCTTGAGATTTTTTTACAATATCCACAATTATCTGTTCCTGCGTCGTTTGTGGTATGTATTTTTCTATTATCTGCGGCTCCCTTATTGTTTCTCTTTCAATTACTTTTTCCGGAAGATATTGAGACAAGAAATTCATCACGCCAAAATCCACTCCTGTATTTTTAAGTCCATATAGCAACCCAACAAAAGACCCAATGGCAAGTAGAGACGAGAAAAAAGAAGTGATGATAATAGTTTTAAGTAACTGTTTCATACTTTTAAGAATTTCTAATTATCAATTTTTGTTTTAACTTTCTTTTTTAAGTTCCTCCAACAATTCTCTTTGTTTGTGCGATAAATGTTTCGGCACTAATACCTTTATTTTCACAAACATATCGCCGTGTCCACCCCAAGAACCGCGTTTGGGCAATCCCTTCCCGGAAATTTTAATTATATCCTGCGGCTGGGTCCCCGGATCAATTTTCAATTTTACACTTCCATACAAAGTTGGTATTTCCATTTTATCGCCGAGCGCCGCCTGCGTCAAACCGATAGTTAAATCATAATAGATATTCACGCCTTCATATTTAAAATGTTTGTGGGGCTTAAAATGCGCCTGCACAAATAAATCTCCTGCCAGAGCTCCATGATTACCCGCCTCGCCTTCTCCTGAAAATTTAATCATTTCTCCGTCCAAAATCCCTTTTGGGATTCTCATTTTAAATAAAGTTGTCTTTTTTGCTCTTCCTTGACCATGGCACTCTCCGCAAACTTTTTTAAAAAATTTCCCCTGGCCATGACATTTCTGGCAAGAAACAATTTGAGACATTGTGCCAAATACGCTATTGAAGGTTTGATTTACTTGTCCGCTTCCACCACAACGCGCGCAATTTTCCGGATCAAATCCGCCTTGACCCTTGCATTCATCACATAATGATACCTTCTTAAAATTCACCTCCACATCTTTACCGGAAACAGAATCCTCCAAATCAATATCAAAATCCATTTTAATATCCTGGCCACGGCGGCTTCTTGATCTTTTCCCGCCTCCGAACATTTCTCCGAAAATATCTTCAAATCCGCCAAAACCGCTAAAATCAAAACCTTGACCATTAAAACCTCCGTCGCCCCCCCATGATCCCCCTCGAGAAGAAGAGCCTCCGGAGTTATCATTGAATCCAGTGCCGAATCTGTCATATTGCGCCCTCTTTTGATCATCACCCAAAATTTGATAAGCCTCATTCGCCTCCTTGAATTTCGCCTCATTTCCGTGTTTTTTATCGGGATGATACTGATGAGCCATTTTTCTGTAGGCTTTTTTTATTTCATCTTTTGACGCTCCCTTCGGAACGCCTAAAATATCATAATAATTTTTCGCCATAACTCTCGCAACATGAAACATGTAATATGAAATCCGCCGCGGCGGATTTCATATTATGTGCTTCATGAGTTATTCCAAGGTCTCCTGTATCACTGATTTATTTGCAATATTTAAAACTCCGCCGGACTTTAAAACAAAAAATATAATTCCGGCAATGAAAAGCGCAATATCAACAAATAAAAATCCAACAACCTTAAAACTGAAAAAGAATGCCACTGCTAGTATAATGGGCAGATAATTTTTATACGGCGATAATATTTTTTCAAGAAATGAACTTACGCCGTCAGCCAAGGTGGTTACCAGGCTCTGGCCGCTTTTTATTTCAATGTCAAATTTCTGGCCATAATCACTTCTTAACTTCACCATTGCTTTAGGATTATTTTTTACAAAATTATCTACAATCAATTTTTGAATCTCCGGATATTGCAGCGCTTGCGCCATGCTTGTCGCGTTCTCCGTCATTTTTGCCTGCACTTTCTTTTGTAAGTCCGGGGTAAAATCTTTTTGGGTGATTATTATTTCTCCGCTGGCAAGCGCCGACACCACCAATAATTCATCAGTGGTCATTTCTGGAGAATAAAAAGGCACCTGCGCTTTAATCTGCCCCTCAAGTAATGGCATAAAATATCGGATTTGACTCTCGCTTACCCTCACCTGTCCCTTAGAAAAATTATACTGATAAAGTAGCGCTGTCAAAAGCATAAGCGCAATTAAGAAATACATATTCATGTCCGTTTTTGCGCTAAATGTGCGCACTTTCAATCGCTGGGATCTTTCCCTAAAAACCGCAAGATAAGTAGATAAAGACAAGATAATACCTACTCCCGCGGCGATCAATAAAATTTTATCTCCATTGAAATTGCGGATAAAAAATGCCGCAAAAACTATCGGCAAAATCACTGTTGTCAAAATTCCAATTTGCTTGCGAGAAATTGTAAAATTAAGCGCGATAAAAACAAGTAAAATGATAAAGGATAAAATAGCCTGCGTCATTAAATTGCTGCCTACATCGCCGATTGCAATCATTGCCTTTAGCGAATTCCAGAACCAAAAAGACGATGTCAAAACAATAAGAAAAGATATTATGGAAATGGCTGTATTTCGTGAAAATGGCATTCGTTATAAAGCATGAAATCCGCCGCGGCGGATTTCATGCTACGTGATTTTTATTCCTCAATCTTTCCCTCTTTCACTTCTCCTTCTTTCGCCTCTCTTTCTTCGCCCGCCGAAGCTTTAGCGGAGGCGGGTCCCTCTTCTCCCCCAGCTGGCGGATTCGCTTCTCCTTGCGCCTTATACATCGCTTCACCTATCTTTTGCGCTTCGCGACTTAAATCTTCAATAGCTTTTTTAATAGCTTCTATATCTTGTCCTTCTTTAATTTTTTTAAGCGCTTCAATTTTTTCTTCCATTATTTTTTTCTCATCAGCGCTTACTTTATCTCCAAAATCACGTAATGTTTTTTCTGTGGAATAAATCAAATTTTCCGCATTATTTTTCAATTCCACAGCCTCTTTTTTCTTTTTATCTTCATCGGCGTGAACAGCCGCTTCTTGTTTCATTTTTTCAATTTCTTCTTTGGAAAGACCTGAGGAAGATTCTATTCTCACGGATTGTTCTTTATTTGTCGCCTTATCTTTGGCTTTGACATTCAAAATGCCATTGGCATCAATGTCAAAAGTCACTTCCACCTGAGGCACGCCACGAGGAGACGGCGGGATGCCATCCAAAATGAATCTGCCCAGTGTCTTGTTGTCCCCCGCCATCTCGCGCTCACCTTGTAAAATGTGTATTTCTACAGACGGTTGATTGTCAGCCGCGGTGGAAAACACCTGGGAACGGGATACCGGAATGGTTATATTTTTCTCAATAATCTTTGTGCAAACTCCGCCAAGCGTCTCAATACCGAGCGAAAGCGGTGTCACATCAAGCAATAATACATCACGGACTGATCCTTGCATAATTCCGCCCTGAATCGCCGCGCCAAGGGCCACCACCTCGTCGGGATTAATGCCTTTATGTGGTTCTTTATTAAATAATTTCTTCACCACTTCTTGAATGGCCGGCATTCTGGTTTGTCCGCCCACAAGCACTATTTCATCAATTTCCGTTAATTGAAAACCCGCTTCTTTGACTACTTTTTCCGTTTCCTTAACCGATCTTTCAATCTCATCGCGCACAAGCTCTTCTAATTTTGCTCTGGTCATTTTCAAGTTAAAATGTTTTGGACCATCCGCGCCGGAAGTTATAAACGGAATATTTATTTCGGTTTCAATGGTGCTTGAAAGTTCGTGCTTTGCGCGCTCAGCGCCTTCTTTTAATCTTTGCAAGGCCAAAACATCTTTGGAAAGATCAATGCCCTGATCTTTTTTAAATTCATCAATTAACCATCTTATAATTTTTTGGTCAAAATCATCTCCACCAAGATGCGTATCACCACCAGTGCCGCGTACTTCAATGGTATCTGCCGACACTTCTAGAACTGATACATCAAAAGTTCCGCCTCCGAAATCATAAACAACTATTTTTTCCTCCTTTTTTTTATCCAATCCATAAGCTAATGCCGCGGCCGTTGGTTCATTGATAATTCTATTTACTTTAAGCCCGGCGATTTCTCCCGCGTCTTTTGTCGCCTGCCTTTGAGAATCATCAAAATACGCCGGCACAGTGATAATCGCTTCTTCTATTTTTTCGCCCAATTTTTCTTCGGCATCAGCTTTTAATTTTTGCAAAACCATTGAGGAAATCTGCTGGGGCGTATACCATTTATCATTCATTTTAATTTCCACGCCACCGTTTGATGCTTCACGAATCTCATAAGACAGTAGTTTTTTGTCGCGCTGAACTTCCGGATCGGAATATCTGCGGCCAATCAAGCGCTTTGCCGAAAAAATAGTATTTTGAGGATTAGTGACCGCTTGGCGTTTTGCAAGTAACCCCGCCAATCTGTCGCCATTTTTAGAGATGGCAACTATGGACGGCGTCGTTCTGTTGCCCTCTTTATTTTCAATAATTTTTGCCTCACCGCCTTCGACAATTGCTATTGCTGAGTTGGTGGTGCCTAAGTCTATTCCAAGTATCTTGCTCATAGTTTTGTTAAAAATTTTCAATTTCTAATTTCTAATTTTCATTAAATATCTAATGAATTAATTTTTAAACTGTTTAGAAATTGGATAATTGAAAATTTAATAGAAATTAAAAATTGATAATTAGAAATTGTTTTACTTACTAATCTTTACCTTGCTCGGTCTTATAACTCGGCCGTCCAATTTATAACCTTTTTGTAATTCTTCGAGTATTATTCCTGATTCTTCGTCGGATTCTATATCTTCAAGCGACTCATGCAATGTGGGATCAAATTTATCGCCAATGCATTTTATTTCTTCTGCTCCCTCTCCCCTTAAAATCATCTCCAATTGTTGCCGAATATGCGATACCCCCTTAACCCAATTATTATCTTTTAAATCTTCCGGCATATGATTCAATGCCATATCAAAATTATCCAAAATCGCTAGAAATTCATAAATAATTTTTGACTTCATATAAAATCTTGACTCTTCTTGTATTTTCGTCTCATCTCTCTTGTAATTTACGAAATCCGCTCTCTCTCTTTGCCAACCCAAAAGATACTCCTCGGCTTTCTGTTTGCATTCGATTAACTCTTTTTCTAAATTATTTTGTTGATCTTCCATACTTTTAAAATTTTCAATTTCTAATTTCTAATTTTTCATTAAATATCTAATGAATTAATTTTCAAACTGTTTAGAAATTGGATAATTGAAAATTTAATAGAAATTAAAAATTGTTTTACTCCAATAATCTCTTAACCGAATTTAATAATTGTAAATTACGTTCATAGTCCATCCTCTGCGGGCCGAAAATCGCGATGCGCAAATCTCCCCAACGCGACGGAATTGATGAAATTATCAAACTAAAATCTTTCGCTCCGCGGATTGGCATTTCATTACCGATATAAATCTTTGCATTCTCACTAAAATCCTTTTCTTCCCTAACGAAATCTTCAATCTCATCATCAATTCTGTCCAAAATATCTCCCACCTTTGCCGAGTATTCAATACTTTCAAATTCCGGCGCGCGAAGCAAATTTTTAATTCCCGCAAAATGAAATTCGTCGTCAGCATCATTATTTATCCACCCCATTGCCATATTATTTGAAGCATTCGCCAGAGATTTTACGAGGCGACGATTAAAATGCTCGGAATTAACAAATAGTTTCACCATCTTCTCAAGATTGTCCAATTTCTGGCGCTCTTTTTTAATACTTAAAAGCAATCCGTCAACGAAATATCTGTAAGCCTTGCTTGTCGGCACTCTACCTCCTGAAGTATGCGGTTGTTCTAAAAATCCCCTATCCTCAAGCTCTGCAAATTCATTGCGAATAGTGGCAGGACTGAATCCGAGCTTGCATTTTTTCACAAGTGAAACCGAAGCTATCGGCTTGGCAGTCTTGATATACTCCTGGACGGCAGAATATAAAATTTTAGTTTGTCTTTCTGTCAGCAAATTAGATTTTAGATTTTGGCTTTTAGCTTTTAGCCGCCAAGCTGGCAAATAAAAAAGCAAAGCCAAAAACCAGACCATCCTGAATTATTACTATCCATAATATGAATTTAGCAGTCTCGTGTCAAGAGTGCTAAGCTTTACATTGCGCGCGCATTAAAAATTCATCATTGAGAGACGCAAAAGATTTATTGATTTATTGTTTTCCGCAGTCAAAAAACATAAAAACTGAGCCCCTGGGCTCAGTTTTTTAAATTTTATCTTATATTTCTATGCTGTATTTTCTGGGAGTAACAATTAATTTCGTCCTTTGCTTCAGTAGGATGCCTGCCAATATGAAAATGGCGCCGATTATCAGACGCGCATATTCATATTCATATGACGGGCCAAGACTAAACGGGTCCACATCTATTCCTATGCTTACAAGATACGCTCCGCTAATCAGAAAAATGTTTGGCGCCAAAATACGAATTGCGGCTATCGCGCTGATTCCCCCTCCGATCGCCAATAGTGATCCGAGTCCCAATAATCCAGCCAAGGGGGTTTTTGAAATTGTTTTTGCGGCTATAAAACTTCCTCCGAAAATCATCATTCCCAGAACAAACAGAGCAAAAAGAATCCTGGGAATAGATGAAACTAAATACCACACAAAAAGCAGTGATGACGATATTATCACTATTCCCTCAATGGGGATATTAGAAAAAACAACCATTAATACAAATAATACGCCGGCCAATATCAGTCCGAACATTTGCTTGTCCTCCTTTTTGAATTTTAAAGGATCTGTTTATCTTATTATTTTGCTAATTGTTGACTATTATTTGTCAGTTGTCAACTTCAAAAAACATTTCTTTATTGAAACGCTTGATATTGAGTCATCTTTAAATAAGTAATGCTCCAGGTATCCGGATCGGTTTCAAAGGCGCCGACCTGATACTTGCCGTTTTGGATTAAAATAGACCCCGAACCTTGCGCTGTTTGATTATTACCTGCGTAATAAATTTGCGTTGGCGAAGAAAGCTTTGATTTAAGATATATTTGAGTTTCACTGCCCCTACCCTCAAAATACACACGACCGGAAAAATCAGAATAAGGGGCTGGGAGCGTGAATTCCTTCCAAGTAGTAGCGCCTTCCGATTGGTAAGAGCCATGATTTAAATGGACGCCAAAAGGCGATGGGGAAAGACCTCCGCCATAGCCGGAAGGACCAAAGAGAGTAATGTCAGTAATAATATCAACAACTGGACCCAAATTAGCTTGCGACCCAACAGCTTGAAAATTCCACTCAGCTAAAGTGGTCTCAGGAATACTAAAACGTGATTCTCCTGTATATAATCTAATCTTAAAACCATTGCCGTCCTTACTTACTAAAGCAGGAATAATTGGTACAGATTCTCCTATTTCGGAGGTAATCCCAGTAGTAGATAAAGCAGTAATAGATGGAACGGTTACGAAGGGATTGGTAAAAGTAATTGTATATGTGTATATTTCACCTAATTTATTGTAGGTTGAACTAAAACCCGTTCCGTATTTTTTAGTACCGTTAGCATTAATCGTTCCGTGAATTATCGTTTCTCCAGCACTATCAGCGACCAAGCTACTTAAACAAGACCCGCCTCCCACATCAGTACAAATATCCCCGCTGGAGTGAATTTGTCCAGATACGTCCAGAGACTGACTTGGGCTGATAGTCCCAATACCCACTTTACCTTTTTCTACTATTAGGCCTACTTCCGCTCCGCCGGTATTTAACCAAAGTCCTCCAACCTTGGTCTGGGCTATAGAAGAAGTGGTTAAGGGAGCTTCTGTGTTTCCATCGGGAGGAGTTTGAGTTGGCTCGGTCCAGGCATAAACAACTCCTATAAGAGATAAGATTATTAAAGAAAGAGTTGTGGTTTTGAGAGAATCTTTGAGCATATTTATATCTTAAACCTTGGGGCTTGAAATTTGAGTCTTCAATCTTCAAGGCTTCAAGTTTTAGGTTTTAAATTATTTCGGCGCGGATAATGATTCCAGGATTCTTTGTCTTTCCTCATCGGTTATATTACTGGTTGTTTTTGGCTTAAGTGGAGCTGATAAATTTTTCAAAATCATCAAGTCCTCTTCTGTGAATTCGGTTTTTCCCTCAGGCGCAGTAAGCGATTTTAAAATGCTCTCTCTTTCTGTCTCTTGCGCTGTTAGTATTTCTGAAACTGGCGGCTCTCCAGCCTCTTTTTTAAAATAATAATTATATCCGAAATAACCGCAGATTATCACTATTATTGCAATAATAACGCCTATTAAGATTTTTTTATTTTGCTCCATATACTTTTAGCTTTTTTAAGTGACGTCTTCTTAAATATATTATATACTGTATAAAGATTTTTGAGTAGTGCGTCTATGATATTATATATTATGCCCTGTGTATATTTATGAATATTATAACAAATAAAAAGACGGCTTGGATAGACATTGAAAAACCGTCTAAAAGCGACATTGATTATTTAGGGCAAAACTTCAAATTCCATGATGTTGTCTTAAACGAACTCATCCCCGACACGATAAGAACAAAGGTTGATGCTTATGATGATTATTTTTACATTGTCCTTCACTTTCCATCTTTCAATAAAGAAAAGAGGATAACCCGCTCGCAGGAGCTTGATATTTTAGTTACCAAATCGCACATTATTACCTCGCATAAAGAAATTTTAATACCGCTTAAGGCAATTTTTGACAAATGCAATATCTATTTAGAAGAGAGGGAAAGGCATCTGGGAAACGGATCGGCAAAGCTGTTGTATTTTATCCTGGATGAGCTGTTAAATACATGTTCTCTGCAATTGGACAGTATCTCGGAAAATATGGACAAAGCAGAAAGAGCTATTTTCCTTGGCTTGGAAAAAGAAATGATAAAAGAAATATCAATTCTCAAAAGAAATATCCTTGATTTTCGGAGAGCAATCAAACCGCAAAAACAAATCCTGGAATCACTGTATCTGACAATAAATAAATTTTTTAACAGCAGTGAATATCTACCTTTTTATAATGACCTTTTGGGCCATCATCTGCGCATTTGGGACACGCTGGACAGCTACAAAGAACTTTTGGAATCGCTGGAATCCACCAATGCCACATTATTTACGTCAAAATTAAATGAAACAATAAAAATACTGACTATTTTTACCGCCCTGCTTTTGCCCGTTTCAATAATAGTCGGAATCTTTGGCATGAATGTAAATATCCCGCTTCAAAATCATCCGCAGGGTTTTCTTATAATTATTGCAATATCCGCAAGTCTTCTAATGGCGGTCTATTTATTCTTTAAAAGAAGAAAGATATTCTAAACATTATTGAAAATAATGGCAAATTTAAAAGCCTTACCGGCACATATGCCGGTAAGGCTAATTTTATATGCACAATATATCAACAAAAACAGCAAATAGCCACCCATTCCCATCTTTCAAAAGAATCTATAATGTGTATACTATCATTATCTTTAAATTACCATGAATAAAAAATTAGATCCCTCATATCTCCCGCCTCACAACGAAGAAGCCGAACAGCATGTTCTAGGCTCTCTTTTGATGGATAAAGATGCGATGCTTAAAATCGTGGATTTTTTGCAAGTTAAGGATTTTTACAACAGAAATCACCAAATGATATACGACATAATGCTGGAGCTTTATCAAAAATCCGAACCCATTGACATTTTAAGCATTTCCAACAGATTAAAAGAAAAAAAACTCCTCAAAGATATCGGGGGATCAAGCTACCTCACGGCACTGATAAATTCCGTCTCCAGCGCGGGATTCATAGTTAATCACGCCAAAATTATCCAGAAGAAAAGAATACTTCGCGATTTAATGAGCGCGTCATACGATATCGCAGAAATGTCCCATAATGAAACAAATGACATTGATTCATTGTTAGACAATATTGAACAAAAAATTTTTGGCATATCCCAAGAATCATTAAGACAAGAATTCATACCGATTAAAAACGCTCTAACTGAAGCATGGGAAAGGATAGAAATGCGACATAAAGGCGAAGTTGCTCGCGGAGTGCTGACTGGATTTCAAAAGCTGGACAATCATCTTGCCGGACTCCAACCGTCCGACCTCATCATTCTTGCCGCTCGCCCGTCGCTTGGAAAAACTTCTTTAGCGCTCAATATCGCAAAAAATGCGGCTCTTAAAAATGATATCCCTGTCGGCATATTTTCATTGGAAATGTCCAAAGACCAAGTCGTAGACCGCTTAATCGCCTCCGAAGCAAAAGTTGATTTATGGAGATTACGAACCGGCAATTTTGACCTGACCGGAGAATATAACGATTTTGCCCGTATTAGAGACTCTTTAGATAAATTATCCAAAGCAAAGATATTTATAGATGATGCCGCTTCTCCGGATGTCCTCCAAATGAAAACAATGGCCAGACGCCTGCAAGCCGAGCACGGATTGGGACTTATTATTGTTGATTATCTGCAATTAATAAAGCCCCGCGGAAATTCCGACAATCCAGTCCAACAAATCACGGAAATATCCCGCTCGCTCAAAGCCCTTGCCAAGGAATTAAATGTACCCGTCATTGCTTTATCCCAACTTTCCCGAGCCGTTGAGCAAAGACCGTCAAAAATCCCGCGACTTTCCGATCTTCGCGACTCCGGCTCTATTGAACAGGATGCCGACCTCGTGCTATTCATCTATCGTGAAGAGGAGAGGGATAATCCCAATAAAAAGAAAAGTGAAGCTCAAATTATTATTGCCAAACACAGAAATGGACCAGTGGGCAAAGTGAATCTGTATTTCAATGACCAATGCGCGACATTCAATGATATTACGGATAACTATGCGGGCAGTGAACCGACAACGGAATCGGGAATAGAAATAGAATTCTAAAACACAAAACATGAAACATGTAATCCGCCGCGGCGGACTTCATGCTTCATGCTTCATGAACATTGCTTCCCCGCCAATTCCAAAATCTAATAAAACATTTTACTAAATTCCCCAGTATCGGTTCGCGTCAGGCGACCCGGTTTGTTTTTCATCTTCTGCGTCAGCCAAATGACCAATTCACAGATTTTATAAATGAACTTGCCAGATTAAAAAACGAAATAAAAATTTGCCCGAATTGTTTTTTCATTTTTGATTCCTTTAATTCAGTTCAGGATAAGAAAAACGGCAAGGAAAATAAAATTTGCCAATTTTGCTCCGACCCCAAAAGAAATCAAAATATTATCTGTATCGTAGAAAAAGAGGCGGATATCCTGGCGATAGAAAAAACCGGACACTACGACGGCACTTATCATATTTTAGGAGGAAATATCTATACTCTAACTGAAGAATCGGAAAATTTCATTCTTAAAAATTTAAAAAATCGACTGGAAAAATCGACTGGAAAAAATATAGAACTAATCCTAGCGTTAAATCCCACTCCCGAAGGAGATGCCACCGCGTCATTTATCTCAAGAGAATTAAAAAATCCGAACATCAAAATCACTCGCCTAGCCCGCGGACTCCAACGTGGCGCTGATGTTGAATATGCTGATCACGAGACACTAACTCATGCGATTAAAAATAGGCAATAAATAAAAAACCCTTCTCAATATAGAGAAAGGCTTTTATAAAATTTATTTTTCATGAAGAACGGAATGAAAAACGGAGCTGGATGATATAAAATATCTTACCGCTTTCTCTATCACATCCTGTAGCGGTTTTTCCATTACGTAACATAACGTCTTAAGGTATTCCATCTCCTCAACAGTTAATGTTATATATGAAATCACTTCAACTGCTCCTTTATTAGTCTTTTTCACCCTCGCTTTTTCTTCGTTATAATCCCACCCACCAATTTTATCACCCATAAATCCTCCTCTGGATTTTTTATTTTGTCTTGATATTTACTATTTCAAGCTCCGTAAAATGTTGTCTGTGCCCCTTTTTTCTGCGCTCTCTCTTTTTGGGTTTGAATTTAAAAATAATCACTTTTCTGTCTCTGGCTTGCTTTAAGATTTTAGCTTCAACGGATGCCCCGTCAACTTTTGGCTGACCCACCTTAATATCTTTTCCGTCATCAACGAGTAAAACATCGGATAAAATAACATTTTTTCCGACTTCGCCTTCCAATTTTTCCACTTTTATTTTTTTGCCGGCTTCAACAATATATTGTTTCCCGCCAGTTTTTATTACTGCTAAAATCATTTGTTATTTGTTATTTGTTATTTGTTATGATTATACACAAAAATTAAACCTTGTCCAGCCATAGTGGTAATATACATACTCCTATTTAATGCTTATTTAATACTAACAGATCTTTTACCTTATGTTCGCCATGGCGAACATAAGGTAAAAGATAAATAATAGAAAATAGGGGACGTCGCGCAACGATCTTAAACTTATTATTTCCACCTATCATCATCCCCCATCTCCTCCTGCGGTTTTTCTATAGCAAGCGGTTCAAGGCCTATGGCACTGCCGGAAATTCGCAAAACATCTTTATCAATTTTACCAAGCTCTTTATACGCCTGATTATACATATTAACGGTTGTGCCTAAATTACTGCCCATCTTTTTCATATAATTTTCGTAACTTGCCAGATGCCGTCCAAGCTCTTCAACTCTTTTTCTTATTTCTTTTGCCGATTCTTCAATCTGAAGAGCTTTAAGTCCCTGTAAAACAGTCTGTAAATAAGCTAGAAAGGTTGTGGGCGATACAATCATCACTTTCTTATCGCCAGCCGCATACTGTATTAAATCACGAGTGGACGATTTAATGGCTCCGATTTTATTTATTAAAAGATCGTAATAAATTGCTTCGGATGGGATAAACATAAAGGCAAACTCCATTGTTCCCTCTTCCGGTTTTATATATTTAGCGGTTTCATCAATGCGACTTTTTAAATCTTCGCGAAAAGCCGCTTCAATGCGGATACGTTCGGTGTCATCTTTCACTTCTAAAAGCCGATTATAATTTTCCAGACTGAATTTAGAATCTATTGGGATTATTCTATCTTTTACAAAAACGACTGCGTCAACAATCGTCCCATCTTTAAACGCATATTGCATCTGAAAGGTTCCCGGCGGCAAAACATTTTCCAAAACGGTCTTCAAAAAATATTCTCCCAGCACTCCCCTTTGTTTGGGATTTTTTAAAATATCCTGTAAATTTTCCAATTGTTTCGCCACATCAACCACCTGCCTTTGCCCCTCCCCAACTTTCATCAATTCAATTGTAATGTCTTTTATAATCTTCGCGCTCTCCCCAAATTGATGTTGAATGGCTCTCGTTGATTCGCCAAGCTTGCTATCTAAAACTCTTGTGATTTCTTGAATTTGATTTTGAATTAAAAGTAAAGATTGTTCATCATTTTTTGGCGCGATTAAACGACTCTTTAAAAATAAAAAAGTTGCCGCTACACCAGCCAAAAGAATCAAAAGAATAATAAAAAAAATTATTTCCATAGTTTTTTTATATTATATACAGATTTTCCTAAATAGCAAAACCAGGATATCTTCCGAATAAATCAAATTTACGCAAATTTATTTCAATAGAAATTCCAATCCTAAAAAGATTATATAAAAGAAAATTAAAATTATCCCGTGCTTATAAGTAATGGCTTTTTTATACCTGACCATTAAAGCAAAGGTAATCAAAGATAAAGACATCATTGCCAAACTGGAGAATACGATTTTAAAATTATTTATATGAATCGGCGACAAGATGGCAACTACCCCTAAGATCAGGGCGGAATTAGCAACCGTTGACCCCAAAACATTCCCAAATGCCATGGAATCCTTCCCACTCAAAACCGATCTTATGCCAAATGTAATTTCCGGCAAAGTCGTGCCAATAGCCACTAAAATCAACCCAACAATAAACAAAGAAAAATTTAAAGTTATTGCTATATTTGTCACGGACCAAATTATAATTGCGCTACTACCAAAAATAACAATCAACCCTGCGATAAATTTTCCCATATTCCCGAAAAAATCCTTCAAATCCTTAACATCGCGCGAAACAGAATTATATATCTTATAATCTTTTCTGCTTTTTTTAATTAGATAAACTATATAAATTAAAAATAAAGATACCAAGATTATCCCGTCTGTCCGCGAAATGATTCCATCTAAAATAAAAATTACGGGGGACATGGCTATTGCGGCGGCTACGAAAGAACTTCTCTGGGATTCATCGGAAGTTATTTTAATGGCTCTGGCAAATATAGCGACCAAGGCTACGGCCAGGGTGACGTTAATGATATTCGCTCCAATAATATTCCCAAGGGATATTTGAGGTTTATCCGATAATGCGGAAGAAATGCCCACAAAAAATTCCGGCAAAGATGTCACCACGGCCATCAATACAAAAGCAAGGACATATTCCGAAACCTCAAGAAATCTGGCCATAAAACTCAGGGAAACCACTAGAATCTTGCCAGACCATACAAGGATATAAAACGATACAGCGAGAATGATAATATAAAATATCAATGATAGCTCCATATCTTTTCTATTTATTTTTTATTCCTGAAAAATAACTTAATTAACTCAATAAAAATAACATTGACTATAGCAAAAATTATAATGACAAACCAATCAAATTTTGTAAGGGGGGTTGTTTTCAGCAAATCTTGCAACGGCTCAATATATACAGCCGCAAGCATCATAATAATACCCGCAAAAAACGCTGCCAATAAATACAGGTTTGAGAAAATATTTATCTTAAAAATACTCTTCCTTAAACTCTTTAAACTGAATATCCCCGCCAGCGATTGAAGCGCAAGAAGCATAAAAACCAGGGTTCTCGTATGATTTATATTGCCACCATTTATATTGTTGAAAAGTACGAACAAAACAAAAATAAAGATATCAGCGGAAATTCCATAAATAAATATCAAAATTTTCATCTCTCTGTCCATTAAAGAAACTTTATTTTCGGGTTTTTCATTCATCACATCCTCTTCGCCCGGCTCCATCGCAAAGGCAAAAGACGGCAATGAGTCTTGAAATAAATTCACCCACAATATTTGCCCCGGAAGGATCGGCAACGGCAACTGAAAAATCAGACTCAGCACAATTAAATTGACTTCAGTAAAAGCGTCTTTCAATATAAACACTGTAATCTTTTTTATATTATCAAAAATAATACGCCCTTGCCTGATAGCGGAGACTATCACGCTAAAATTATCATCAAGCAAAACCAGGTCCGAAGCCTGTTTAGCCACTTCCGTCCCAGACCCAAGCGCTATGCCGATATTTGCAGCCTTTAGAGCTGGGGCATCATTCACTCCGTCTCCCGTCATCGCAACCGTTTCCCCCTTTGATTGCCAAGCTTTGATAATACGCAACTTATGGGCTGGAACAGTGCGCGCATAAATTGAAATTTTATCTACAATCTTTTCTAATTCTTCATCTGTTATCGCATCTAAATCTCTCCCCTCTAAAATATTTTCTTCATCAAAAATAAATCCCGCTTCTTTGGCAATAGCAATCGCTGTATTTTTATGATCTCCCGTTATTATAATCGGCCTCAAACCGGCTCTTTGCGCAATTTCCAAAGATTCTTTAACGTCTGACCTTAATGGATCAGAAAATCCTATAAACCCCGTAAACACCATATCACCGATTAGATTATTCCAATCAAAATTCAATAAATCATCATCTAAAAATCTATAAGCAACACCCACCACCCTCAAGCCTCTTTTCGTAAATTCATCAAGTTTTACGCCAAGAATATTTTTCCATTTTTCATTCATTTTATCGTTATAATCATCAAGGTCGACTACTGAACTTAATGACAAAATAGTCTCTGGAGCGCCCATAATATATAAAATCTTCTTATTTTCTAACTGATGAATACTGGCGCTATATTTGCAAATCGGATCAAACGGCAAATAATCAATTCTGGGCTGCATTTTATCAAGATCAATTTTGTTTAATCCGGCATGCAAGGAAGCTGATACGACAGCCTTTTCAAGCGGATCGCCGTGGAAAATATATTTACCAAGCTCACTCACTCCAATATGCTCAATTAAAATATCGCTAACCAAGGATCCAATCTTTAAAACTTTTACATGGCTCTCCTTTGATTCAAAGTCTAATTTTTTAAAATACTTTCCATCTCTTTCCAAAAATGAATTTGCAGTCAAAATAGCGCTTACCTGCATTTGTCCCTCGGTAAGCGTTCCTGTTTTATCGGTACAAATAATAGTGGCGCTACCGAGAGTCTCAACCGAATTCAATCTTCTGACAAGTCCCTTCTTTTTCAATATTTTTTGCATGCCGATAGCCAATGCCACACTCACTCCAACGGGCAAGCCCTCGGGGATGGCAGCAACAACAAGCGCGACAGAAATCAAAAACGTTTCAAGAAAATTCTGCCCCAAAAATAAACCTATAAAAAATATAACGAAAACTATAGCCACAATAAACAGCGACAAAAGCAAACTAAATTTCTTTATCTTTTTTTGAAGAGGTGTTAACTCTTCCTTGATTTCTGTAAGCTGTAAAGATATTTTGCCAAGTTCAGTATTTTTACCAACGGAAACGACAACACCCTTGCCGCTTCCACCAACAACGGATGTCCCAAGAAAAGCCATATTATTCCGATCAAAAACCGGAGTGATTATGGGCAGGATTTCTATTTTTTTATCAATAGGCCAAGATTCCCCGGTTAATGGGGCTTCATCGATTTTTAAATGGTCGGATTTAAAAATCCTAATATCGGCGGGGACGCGATCGCCCTCGCGAAGCAATACTACATCGCCAACGACAATTTCGGTGGCATTAATCTGATGAGGAATGCCATCTCTCAAAACGATAGCCATGGGAGTGGCGGTTTTACGAAGCAACTCCAATACATTAGACGCTTTTTTTTCTTGAAAAAAACCAAGCACCACATTCACCAATATCGCAAGAGTAATAACAATAGCATCAATATAATCGCCAAGAAAAATAGTAATAATCAATGCGCCGGCAAGAACATACACAAAAGAATTTTTAAACTGGCTTATAAAAATCTTGAAAGTCTTTAACTTTTCTTCTTCGGCTAATTTATTGATTCCGTACTTTTTTTTCCTACGAAGAATATCATTCTCTTTTATTCCTGCGCTGATGTCAGATTTTAAATCTTCTTCAATTTTCCCGATAGATAAGCTTTGCCAATTCATAATAATTTAGTATTTATCAATTAGTAATATTTTAACATATATTTGCGTTCTACTATAAAAAACATAGAAAAAATAAAAAACGAAGCCAAAAAGGCCTCGTTTTTATTGTTTTTTCTTTTTAATTTGTTAAGGAGCCAAATGCTTGAGTTTTAAAGCAAAACTCGCGCTCCCATATATTTATATTACCCTTATTATATTTTTTTGCAATAGTCCGTCTAATGCAAAACCCTGGAATCAATCTCCGTAAGCGTTCTTATTTTACAAGAGCAATCCGGGCAGAGAATATTATAAGTCACCCTATTGCGCTCGCGAGAAATTATTTTCTTCACAGCATTATTTCTGATCCCCATCCACTCGCATCCAATGCAAATCTCAATATCTCGTTTTCTATACCCACTTTTTATCAGTTCCTTAATTTTCTCGCCAATCTTTTCCATATTCAACGGTTTTTTCATAATAATCCTCCTTTTTTATTATCAATCATTATTTCCTTATTCATTATTTGATTTTAAAATAACTCACCATTTATTGATTAATCCTTTTTAATATTTGATTCTTAACTTTTATATTCCTTTGTGACCCTACCGGGAATCGCCTCTCGCTCTGCTGAGCTCGAAACCTTCGCCCTCTCTTTGAGGGCTGCGGCCCGCGGTTCGATTATCTTAGTCACATTCAAAAAGAAAAGAAATTATTATTTATGGATACTTTTTTTGAATGTGGCCCTACCGGGAATCGAACCCGGATTTGAAGCTTGAGAAGCTTCCGTCCTAACCATTAGACGATAGGGCCGTGTTGTCAGAAAACTCTACATAGAGTTTTTTAGAATTTTCAATTACTAATTTTCAATTTTCAAACAATTTCTAATTTCTAAATAAATATATAATACTAAATGCTAAAAATCAATTAAAAAACCACCATATGTGTGCGTGGGCATCACTCTAAAAGATTGACTTTTTAAACTATATGTGATACTCTAAATCAAAATCTTATGCGGAGGTGCTCTATATGCTCCATCATAGAACAGATGATTTAGACCAAAGAGCAGCTGACATAGCCAACCGAGAAGCTGAAGAAATCTATAGAAAAACCGGCAGCTATCCTCAATGGTTGGCAGAGTGGAAGCGTGTATATAACGAAGCATTCAAAGAACTTTCGTCATAATGTCATGGGAGCGCAAATCAAAAACGGTTCGCCAAAGGCGAACCGTTTTTTCCTTTTAACTTTTCAGCTATTTAGCTCTTTGAATCTTAAGCTATTGGGCTGTTTCTAATAATCCATTCCGCCCATTCCGGGCATTCCTGCGCCGCTACCAGTTTCTTTTTCTTCCTTAGGCAACTCCGCAACTACGGTTTCAATCGTCAAAAACAACGCAGAAACAGAAGCAGCATTTTGTAAAGCTGAGCGAGTAACTTTCGTCGGGTCAACAATTCCGGCCTTCATCATATCTTCATATTGGTCGGTCAAAGCATTATACCCCATTGTGCCTTTTAATTTCTTGACTTCCGCAACCACAACCGCTCCATCAACTCCGGAATTTTCCGCAATCTGTTTAAGCGGCTCTTCCAGCGCCTTCTTTACGATATCAGCGCCGGTTCTCTCGTCGCCATCAAATTTAACATCGTCAATCGCCGACAAAGCGCGAATTAAAGCCACTCCGCCACCAGCAACAATACCCTCTTCCAGGGCCGCCTTTGTCGCTTCAATCGCATCTTCAATGCGGTGTTGTTTCTCTTTTTGCTCCACTTCAGTTGCCGCGCCAACTTTAATTACAGCCACACCACCGGATAATTTTCCAAGTCGCTCCCCTAATTTTTCTTTATCAAATTCTGAAGTCGTATGCCCCATCTGCGCTTTTATTTGTTTTACTCTTTTTTCAATATTGGGTTTTGTCCCTTTCCCTCCGATAATGGTCGTATTCTCTTTGCTAGCTACGACTCTATGCGCCTGGCCGAGCATACTTAAATCAACATTTTCCAATTTCAATCCTCTCTCCTCGGAAATCACCTCGCCTCCAGTCACGATAGCGATGTCTTCAAGCATCTCTTTCTTTCTGTCGCCAAATCCCGGAGCTTTAACGGCGAGAGTTGAAAATGTCCCGCGCAATTTATTCACCACCAAGGTCGCCAACGCCTCACCATCAATTTCTTCGGCAATTATTACAAGCTCTTTTTTTCCGGCTTGGGCTATTTTTTCTAAAATCGACAAAATATCATTTATAGAGGAAATTTTCTTATCAGTAATTAAAATATACGGAGAGTTAAAAACGGATTCCATTTTTTCGGTATTTGTCACCATATAAGGAGAAACATAACCGCGATCAAATTGCAGTCCCTCTACAATCTCTTCTTGAAGACCGAAAGTTTGAGATGCCTCCACGGTCACGACCCCGTCTTTTCCGACTCTGGAAAATACTTTAGAAATCAATTTGCCGATTTCGTCGTCTTTCGCGGAAATTGTCGCGACTTGCTCCACCTCATCCGGTTTTGATATGGATATTGACTTAGAATGTTTTTTTAAGGATTGCACCACTAAATCAGTCGCTTTTTCAATGCCACGCCTGATGGCAATGGCATTTGCTCCGGCAGTAACATTTTTAAGACCGGCGGAAATTATAGCTTGAGCAAGCAATGTTGCGGTAGTTGTTCCGTCGCCAGCCACATCATTGGTTTTGTTGGCAACTTCTTTTACGAGTTCCGCGCCCAAATTTTCTATTTTATCTTTAAGCTCTATATCTTTGGCGATTGTTACGCCGTCATTAGTGATAAGGGGAGCGCCGTATCCTTTATCTAAGACAACATAAGAACCCCTTGGCCCCAAGGTCACTTTGACGGCATTTGCCAATTTATCCACGCCATTTTTTAATGCCTGGCGAGCTTCTTCACTAAATATGATTTGTTTTGCCATTACTTTATAAATCTAAATTTCCAAATCTCAAATTTCCAAACAAATCTTAAATCTTAAAAATTAAAATATCAAACAAAATACATTTAAAGTTTGGAAATTGATTACTTGGAAATTGGAAATTACTTTTCTATTATCGCGATAACATCCTCTTCCTTCACGATAAGATATTCTTTATCTTTAATCTTGATTTCCTGCGGGCTATATTTTGCAAACAATACCCTATCGCCCTTTTTAACAGACATCAATAACCTCTTTCCATCACTACCTAATTTTCCGGGACCTGCGGCAATCACAACGCCTTCTTGCGACTTTTCTTTATCAACTGTCTGAGGCAACACTATGCCGAATTTTGTTTTTTCTTCTTGAGCCATCGGCTCAATAATGACATGGTCTCCCAATGGTTTAAGTTTCATAATTAGTTTGTGGTTTGTAGTTTATAGTAATTTATTACTATAAACTACAAACCTATAAGCTATGACCTAGATTGTATTTAGCACTCTGATAAGTTGAGTGCTAAATAATTCAACTATCTTAACAATTTAAAATTACATGTCAATGGGCGAACAAAATCTCCGCATACTGCATACGGAGATTTTGTTTTATTTATTAGTTTAGCTTTACCGCTAATTGCTTATTGCTTTGGCTATCTAATACCCTTTTCTAGGGTGTCTAAATCGCTACCTAAGTCATTAAGTTCGTTCTTGCCGAGTTCCTCATTTAACTCATCAATCTCTCCGCTCTCCTCATCAATTTCAATTTCCTTCAACTCTAATGACTTATCCCCCTTTTTCTGCTTCACTTCGTTTCTCAAATCATCGCCAAGATCTTCAAGTTTAATTTTCCCATCCTCAACTTCTTTCTCAATGGCTTCTATGGCTCTTTCGTGTCCCCTTTTTGAAACTTCAAGCGCATGCTCTATGGCATCCTTTGCTTGTTCGGGCACCTTTTCCAGAACCTCCTCTAAAACTGCAATTTGTCTTACTGATATTGCTTCTATTTTTTTAATTAACTCCGCGACATCTTGTCCCTTCGCCTTTAAATCCTTTATGTCATTTTCAACATCCGCGTTTAACTCCTCATACTTGTTTTTTATTTTCTCTGCATGCTCTTTTTTAATATCGCCCATATCCCCCAGCGCTTCAAGCTCTGCCAATCTCTCGCCGGCATATTGCAATTTCTTTTCAGCTCTTTTCGCTTGATTAAAGGTAATTTTCAAATTTATCCATTCTCCCCAATTATCTAAGAAATAAAATACGCTATTTGGAGTAATACCCGATGACACTTCAAGAATATGGGGTACAACAAATGTCCTGGCGCTAACAGAAGAAATCATCAGAAGAAAACCCGCCAAAGATACTAATAATTTTATTTTCATATGTTTTTAATGATTAATTAATTATTATGTTTAATGGATTCCTGCGGTTATCATCATTTAGTCTTGGTCTGGAGATGCAACCGGCGTACCCGAGGGAGGCGTCAAATTAAGCAATTGCGCCCTGATTATCTTATTCACATTTTTTATTGCCTCCTTTAATGATTTATGGGCCAATATCAGATGCCTATTGGCTTCTCTTGCCAATTCATTGGCGTCTTTGGCCGTCTTTTCAAAATCAGTCGCGCTTAAAACTTCTTGATACTTGGTTTTTGCTTCCTGATATTTCTGTTTGGCCTCGGCTAAATGGCTTTTTGCATCTGCAAGAGATTTTTCCGGCTCTAAGACATTTTTGCCTGCGGCTTTCAACTCGGCAATTTTCGCCTCAACTTTTACGATATTTTCTTCAATCTTGACTATTGCCTTATTGATACGATGAACAAGCAATTTTCCAATGAAATGCTTGGAGTATGATTTTACTCTTCTAAATTCTACTCTAATTTCTTGAATGACGGTTTTTAATTCTTCTTTGGTTTGAGCGCTATCAATTTTTGTTTTCAATGATTCCAATTTGGAAATTTCCGCATTAATTTGTCCTACCAACAAATTCTTGTCTGCCTCAGATAAATCATCGGTTGATTTTATTTTTTCTCTGATTTTTTCCAGTTCTTTTTTCATTCTTTCAATCATTTGCTTTGCCATTTCTTTGGCCTTGGTATTTTTAACTTCTTGTTTGGCTTTTAAAAATTCATCTTTTGATTTCAAATATTGATTTTTTGCCTCTTCAATTTTCTTTTGTGATTCAATTTTAAGTTCAGCTTTCTTTTTTGATATTTCTTTCTGCAGATTTAAAATTACAGATTCTTTATCTTGTCTATTGCTTGAATCAGGAGAAGCGTTATCCGCTAAAACATAATTAAATACCAATGAAAAACTAAAAATTAAAGTTAGCAACGAAATGACTATTTTTTTCATGATTTTAGGACAAGAACTTAATTTAATAAAAATTCAATTAAACTCTTGTTTGGGTCTATTATTTTCTGCTAATTAAGAATTATTCTATACATATAGAGCATAGCATATCCCGAATTTAAATCCAAATTAACTTATAAATGGATAATCTAGATACTAATCAGATTTTTCAATTCTTTGGGTAGGGGCGCTAAAAATATCATTTTTTTGCTGTTACCTGCGCCTTGTGGTATATCAATTTCTAAAGACTCGGCGTGCAAAAAATGCCTATTTAACGTCTCAAGTAATACCCTATTCTTCGGTCCATATTTTAAATCTCCGGCTACGGGATGACCAATGGCAGAGAAATGCGCCCTTATTTGATGTAGTCTGCCTGTTTTGGGCAGAACCTCGACCAGGGTGAATTTCTTGCCCTCTATACTAATATTATGACGCAAAACCCTGTATTCTGTTACGGCCTCTCTTATTGTCCCCCTTGCTTGTCTGACATTTTTAACCGCCACCTGTTTTGTGGGCATTTTTCTTTTGCGGGCGATCGGCAGATTAATTACTCCTCTCTCCCGGGAAATATCGCCTGCCACAAGAGCAATATATTTTTTAATAACCCGCCTTTCTTGAAATTCTTTTTTAAAAAATTGGAACGCCTCATTATTCCGCGCAACAATCATAACTCCAGACGTATTTTTATCCAAACGATGTATTATGCCCGGCCTTAAATTCTCTTGTCCTGAATTTTCTTGCCCCGAGATTGTTAAAGAAGTCAAATCCGTCGAAGAATCACCGACATTTTTTATTTCCGGATATTTCGCCAAAAGTCCGTTCACTAAAGTGCCGCTTTTTTGATTTTCTGAGGGATGCACAGTCAGACCGGCTGGTTTATTGATGACAATAACATTTTCATCCTCATATAAAATATCCAACTTTATCGATGAATCCGGCTCAAGAGAAATACCTTCGCGTTCCGGGATTTCTATTGATATAACATCGCCAACCTTCAGAATCAACCCCTGCTTCACTTTTCTATTATTAACTTTTATGTTTTCCTGATTTATCAATTTCTGTAAAAAAGCGCGAGAATAATCTTGAAATTTTTGAACTAAAAATTTGTCCAAACGTTGACTTTTTTCATTCTCGGATATTGTAATATTCATATTCTCCATACTAACTCATAAAAAACAAAAAGAGCAATCCGCTTTAGCAGATTACTCTTTATTTTTTGATTCTAAATTCGTCCAGAAACATTGACCTCAATTTCAAAAACTCCAGATATTTATTATTGCCCTTTTCGTCCCTTTCCCATTTTTTGACGATATACCATCCCAACATCCTGAATCTTGCCGCCAATTTATTGCCCTCTCTATATAAAGACCAGACCCTGGACAAAGAATAAAATCTCTTCATAGCATTTATTGTTTCTTCCTGCATATTTAAGGTTGTCATTTTTTGAGCTTCCAAAACAGTATGATGAGCGTCAAAAAGACTCCAATCCCGCGTTAAAAGATTCTTCTCTTCTCTCTGCCATAGAGGTGTTCCTGGTAATGGTGTTAGATTTAGAAATTGAACTGTTTCTATTTTTGTATCTTCAACAAAACGACAAGTTTCATCTATGATATCGGAATTATCATTTTTAGGATCAAAAACAAACATTCCGTGAATATTTATGCCGTTTTTATGAAACGCCTCTATACATCTCTTAATCTTTCCAATATCCTGCTTTTTATTATATGCCTCAAGGGTCTTTTGGTTGATTGACTCAAACCCCACGTAAACGTACTCACATCCGGATTTTCCCATAAACCTTATCAAGTCTTTATCGCTGGCAATGCCGACATCCACCTGAGCGCTCCAAGTCGGACGCTTATTTTTGGGCAAACTCATTATTCTCGTCAAAATATTCCATGTTCTCTCTTTATTTATCGTGAAATTATCATCATAAAAAAAGATATGCCTTGGCTTTTGATCTTTTATCTCCTCAAAAACATTATCTTCGTTGCGATAGCGCATCTTTCTGCCAAACATCACTATAACACTGCAAAAGTCGCAACTATGCGGACATCCCCTGGATGATACTATTGGCGTAATCTTCATCTTCGGATTTCCGTAAATCAAAGAGAAGTCGGGAAATGGAAAATTGTTAAGATCTTGCGATGTTACAGGGCGGGATGGTTTTGTCTTTATTAATAATTCATCCATCTTATACGCAATTCCGTTTACATCTTTTGGATTAGAATCATTTCTTAAAATCGCATTCACTAATTCTGGAAATGACCACTCTGCCTCGCCTATACACACGTAATCTGCATATTGCGCCGCTTCTTCTGCCATAAAAGTCGGATGTGATCCGCCAATAATGACCGTTTTCCCCATTTCTCTGCATCTTTTAGCAATCTTATATCCGCCAATAGAGGTGCAGGTGATCAAGGATATGCACACAATGTCCGCTTCTTGGATTTTCTTCCAATCTATCCCGTGAAAATTTTCCACAATAATCGTCACATCATAGCCCATATTTCTTAATATCGTCCCGAGCAAAATAATGCCGATGCGAGGCAATAAAACCATTGAGAAAACATGGTGCCCAGGAGATTGAGACTCAATCAAAACAACCTTTTTTCTGGATCCAGATTTTATAAGCATATGTCCTCCAATTTTATATTTTTATTTTAAGGTGCCTTCCATAAATCAAATACTATAGATTCAAAAATATTTTTGCAAGGGGGGTTAATCCATTATACCGAGGGCCTTGTTTTTCATTTTAAGCTTAAAATCCGCCAAGCCCTTTTTACTTTTCAAATGTTTTTCAAATTTGCCGGCTTCTTTTTTGTCCTTGAAAAATTTTATGGAAACCAAAATAGATTTCTGATTTTTTTCAAATTCCCCGCCAAAATCATCAGTCAAGCCAATGCAGAGTTTTTTATTATTTAAATTCTTCAGAACATAAACGCAGGGCATGATGTTTTTTATTTCTTAATTTCTCTAAAAAACTCCTTATATAAATCCACGTCGCCGTTTTTTTCTATTTGTTTGTCTTCGTATGGCGCGGCAATACGACGATAAAATTCATCGGCAATATTTTTAAAAACGCCAACTGTTTCGGCAATTATCCAATAACGGATTTTCCCAAATTGCAATTTGATGACTTTAAGCGCCAGACGCGTGCAAACATAATTCAAAACGCCACCAAAAGCTCCTTCGTGGCCGCATTCTTTTGCTTGCCAAACAATCTTCTTGGCAAGCTCATCTATCAACGGATTTAATTTTTCTCTTTCTTTTTGAGGAATATAGGGCATTATATTTATTAAATTATTTAATAAATATATTCTAACACCAAAACATAACCCCCGCCATATATATGGCGGGGGTTATGTTTTGGTGCGCGGTACAGGGATTGAACCTGTGACCTTCATCCCTCACCAACAAATGGTGGGCCCGTCCAGACTCGAACTGGAGACCTCTATCCCTCACCTTTTACTGTGCACCCTGCAGGGATTGAACCTGCGACCTTCACAATGTCAATGTGACGCGCTACCACTGCGCTAAGGGTGCGTATTTTAAGGTGAGGGACAATGTAGCGCTCTAACCAACTGAGCTACGAGCCCATTTTGGTGAGGGATCAATGTGACGCTCTACCACTGAGCCAACCGCGCAAAAATCAATAAAGGGTATAACCCCAGGGCAAAATCCCAGATCGTTTTGAGTTGCTGCGCTCGCGCTGGTCCGCCCTGGAGGGGGCAGAGTATTTACCCTTTGTTGCCTCCTTGGCTCGGAAATACAAAAGATTACTTTTGTATTTCCCTCGCTCTACGTCAGCAATAAAAGTAAAATACTATAAATTCATTATTGGTTCAAGACTAAAAAACAAAAGCCTGTCAATTTTTGACAGGCTTTCTGGTCGTCATTTTTCCTTATGTTTTTTGTTATTTATTTTCCAGAACTAGAGGTTAGTAAAACATTTTAAGAAATTATAATGCTCTTCCGTGTCCGATTTTATTATCAATCGGCACTCTTTTAAGACATAAAGGACAATCAGACTCATCCCATGAATTCAATTTCAAATCAACGAGTGAAAAGAAATTTGAAATGCCGCAAAAATCATTAATCTTTGCGCCCCCCCTGTTAACTAAAGCCCCAAGACCAATGACAATACCGCCAGCCGAATGCGTCGCTTTAATGACTTTTCGCGCCGAATTTCCCGTTGTTATTATATCTTCAACAATCAACACTCTTTTGCCGGCGATAACCTTATCATAGCCACGATTGAAAATGAAACCGTTCTTATCTTCTGTTTTTTCAGCGTAAACAGCAAGCGCCTCTTTACCACCCCTGCCATTAATTTCGCTTAAGTGATAAGCAACCCATTGGGAAAGAGGGATTCCGCCAAGCACAGGACCAACAACAACATCTACATCAACAGATGAAAAATGCCCGGCAATCAAAAGGCAAAGCCAATATAATTTCTGAGGATACAGATAGATTGCGTCTTTATTGATGTAAATTTCTCCGTGCTTTCCCGACGCGTAAACGAAATGACCATTAACAATCGCTCCGACTTCTTTAAGCAGCTTAATAATACCCTCCTGATTATCCATGGCATTCCTCCTTTTATTATTTTTTAAGGTTCTATATTTCCGGTGGGGGTGGATGGAATCGGACCATCGACCCCAGACTTATAAGGTCTGTGCTCTAACCACTGAGCTACACCCCCAATAATTTTCATTTTTCTCTTCGCCGCTAATTTAAAAAGATTACAAAATTTGCCGTCTTTGGTCAAACAAAAAATCAATTCACTAAAGAGAATTGATTTTTTGTTTGGTTAAATGTCAATTGTTGATTGTCAAATATTTATTTATGCCGCTTTCATCAGAAGATCAAATTCGTCGCGCTCTATTGTTTCAGCTTCCATAAGCCGCTTTGCGATCTGTTCTAGTTTGTTGCGTTTTTCCGTAATAATTTTTTTAGCGGTCTTATAAGCGTTCCCCATAAATTTTCCGACCTCCTCATCAATCATCGCTGATATTTTTTCGGAATAATTTCTTTCTTCATGGATTTCTCTGCCCAAAAACACCATTTCTTCTTTATGACCAAATGTTCGCGGACCCAGCTTATCCGACATGCCATATTGCGTGACCAAACGCCGCGCTAAATCCGTGGCCACCCGCAAATCATTGGAAGCACCGGTTGTCAATTCTTCAAAAACAATTTGCTCTGCCGCATATCCGCCAAGAGACACGGCTAAATCAGCCAAAAAATGAGACTTGGTATGCAACCGCCTGTCTTCAATTGGCAATTTCATCGTGAACCCGCCGACTCTCCCGCGAGGAATAATGGAAATCTTATGCACCGGATCAGAATCTTTAAGCGAAGCCGCAATCAAAGCATGACCTGCTTCGTGATACGCGGTAATTTCTTTTTCTTTCTTGGATAAAACATTACTTTTCCTTTCTGGGCCAAGTAAAACTTTTTCCATAGCATCGTACAAATCCTGCTGATTGAAAAATTTTCTTTCCCCGCGCGCCGCGAGTATCGCCGCTTCATTTACGAGATTAGCCAAATCCGCTCCGGAAAAACCCGGAGTTCTTTCCGCGACTCTTTTTAAAGAAATCTCCTTGTCGAATATTTTATTTTTTATGTGAATTTTTAAAATCTCTTCTCTTTCGCTGATATCCGGCAAATCCAATACCACTTGCCTGTCAAACCGGCCCGGGCGAAGCAAGGCGGGGTCCAAAACATCGGGTCTATTGGTCGCGGCTATCACTATCACATTGGTATCTTTTTCAAAACCATCCATTTCCACCAAAATTTGATTTAATGTTTGCTCTCTTTCGTCATTGCCTCCGCCAAGTCCGGCGCCGCGCTGACGGCCAACGGCATCGAGTTCATCAACAAAAATAATGCACGGCGCGCTTTTTTTGGCGGTAGTGAAGAGATCACGAACACGACTTGCGCCGACGCCGACAAACATTTCCACAAACTCCGATCCGGACATATAAAAAAACGGCACACCCGCTTCGCCGGCCACCGCGCGCGCAAGTAAAGTTTTCCCGGTGCCAGGAGAACCCATAAGTAAAACTCCTCTGGGTATACGCGCGCCGATATCCAAGAATTTTTTTGGCTTCCTCAAAAATTCCACGATTTCTTTCAACTCTTCTTTGACCTCCTTTAGTCCCGCCACATCGGCAAAGGTCACCTTTTCCTTACCATTGGCTAATTTCGCTTTTGATTGACCGAATGAAAATGCCTGCATTTGACTTCCCTGCACTTTGCGAAACATAAACCAAACAAAAAATCCGATAATCAAAAACGGCAACAAGATAGAAGTAAAAATACTAATCCACGCTCCGTATTCCGCCGGCTCTTTAATTTCCAAATTCAAATTAGTTATCTTTTCCTGGACTATACCATAATTTTTTAAAGTCTCAGTTAAAGAACTTTCTGATTCTTTTAAAGTCTTTGCTTTGGAACCATCTTTCAATTCAATGGTCAAATCACTTTTTTCTATGGAAATTTTCTGCACTTTATCTTCGTTTACCAATGAGATAAATTCAGAAAAAATAATTTGTTTTGGCGATTCTGTCGGCTTTATAAATAAACTAAAAGCGCCTGCCAAAATAAACAGGATTAAGAATGCTATTAAAATATTTCTTGTTAGAATTTTCATGTGCTTACGCTAAACCGATACAAAACTACGAATGTATCCGAATCTACAAACAAATTCACTAATTCAATAGTCGGCGGATTTATTATCTGTCTTCTAATAGACAGACATTCGCCCGGACAAATGCCTGTTCGGACTATTTCGCATAAATTCGTATATTAGTATCAATATAATTTTCCCCATCAACAATATATATTGAAGTTTAAGATATTTTTCTATAAAAATCAATAATGTAAAAAACCCCCGCTAAATTTTTAGCGGGGGTCTGAGTGTAACTTTTAAGCCTCCTGGGCAGAAGCCTTTTTAACCACGTCATTGATGACTTCCTCGGATATCCCGTTTATCGACTCCCCGAAGGCGACAGCCACTTCGGCCGTAACATCCTTCATGGCCTCTCCGGTTTTATCCTTCTCGTGGACGACCTTTTCAGAATCTTTGGCTTCAACGGCCTCATTTTCAAAACCGCGAAGCACATCACCAAGGAAGTGGCGGAGATCTTTAAAAAGTTCTTCTCCCTCTATTGCATTGGTGATCTTCCCTGCCCTTACATACGTCAGGAGCAGGTGACGCTTGTCTTTCCTCATCTTCTCGTACGCGGCAACGACTTTCTCTCCTCCGCGTATTTCAAGGATGTGGAGGGTTTTGTAATCCTTCACCTCCAGAAGGAGGTTAAAGGAAGGATCCCACACCTCATAGGGCTTTCCTTCCTTATCCCTGCCCTCCCTCTTTCTCTTGGGAGCGGACAAAAATATGAAAGGCTTGATGGGCTTCTGCCCTTCCGCGGGAACCTTTCCTTCAAGAACTTCCGAGAGAGTGATTGTGGCCTTGGCCTTCATTGCCGCGACCTTGTCTTTCTCTGCTCTCCTGAAGATGGCCTTCTCGGTCTTAATGAGCATCATTAAGCGCTCGGCAAGGACCTTGTTGGCCGCGGTCAGCTCAAGCGGCACAATAACCGTGCCGTGCCCCACAACTGTATGTGACGGCGCGGTCTTATTCTTGAGCGCCTCTTTCTCGGAAGCTGTCGCATACCTGAATCTTTTGGTAGCGACCATATCCCGCAAGAACAAATCCGCTCCCACGGGGACGCCTGTTTTGGCAACCACTTCCGTTACTAACTCAACCTTACGGATGAGATAGGCAACGGCAACATGGCTCTTAAGGCCGTCGTCCACAGTCATTATCGCAGAAACGATCTTGGAAAGCTCGCAATTGATCGCTTTGTGAATGGCCTGCTTGGCTGGGGGAAGTAACTCTACCTCCCCGCCGCACTCATGCTCAATACGGGTTTTCTCCGCCTCGTTTTCAGCCTTCATTTTGCCCAGGTTCTCTGCCCAAGCCTTTCTCTCTCCGTATGAGGGACCCTTAACGATCACCTCGCTGGAGTTGACCACGCCTATCATGGAAATATTCGGCAAGGCGTTGAGGTCTCCTTTGCCCTTACTGGTCTCAATGGCCTTTTTCATGGCTATCTTCATCGCTGTTGCATTCTCTTCTTCCGCTTTCTTGTCCTGTTCCATGTCTTCCTCCTCGCGGTAACCATGACCGCTTCTTATTTTTTTGTTAACTTCAACTCCTCAAAAACACCCCGTCGCTACTACCTTTATCGTTATCGCCTCTTTTACATGCTCCACCTCCTTTTAAATTTTTAAATATCAATTTTATGCCATTGTACCAGATTATCTGTTTTTGTCAACCCCGTAGTGAAACTTTAACAATATATCAATGAAATATTTGTTTTTTAATCAAAAACTGCCAATAATCTAAAATTAATCTTTTAAAAAACGCTTTTTTGCGGTCGCCGCGACGAACACAATCAAAGTTCTACTACGGGGTCAAAACAAAAAAATCCCCGCTGCTTTTGCAGCGGGGCGTTATTTATCTCACAAAATAACCCACAGAATTTTTAGATCCGAAAGAAAACATTCCCTTCCTTATCATACCTATTGTTATCAAGCTTTCTATCGCAAAGCGACAATCATCAAGACTAAAACTATTTTTCTCTTGCTCGTTCATTTTCAGCCAAACTCCTTCATATAATCGATAAAAATTAAACCATTTCCCAGGCTCACAAGTCATCTCGCGAACCCTTTCAAAACAAGTCATTACAAACTTTTCCTCTTTCGTCATCGGACAAACTCCAAGACTCATTTTCTTCACTATATTAATGAATCTGTTTTTGGCGACCGCTCCTTCTTTCGGCGACTCTATCTTTTCTATTAAATTAAACAAATTCACCACTTTAGTAGACGCACTGGCCAGCACTGGCGATATAAAGCCCGTTGTCACAATATGCGCCTCGCAACCCGCTTTTTTAATCTTTTCACATACAGAATCTTCTGCCGATTTATTGTCACTTATACCAAAGGCCTTATTATCATCACTTACGATAATAACTGCTTTTAACTCAGGTATCATCAAAGAAAATTCAATGCTTTCAATCATCTTCTCATCTGCCGCATCCTTTTGGGGCGGCACGATAATCACGGGAGTCTTATCTAGACTAAAAAAATTCTTAATCACAAAATCTTTGTCTTCCGTAGAGGTTGTGATGTATGCTTCTTTTTTCAAGATACGACCGATATCATTCGCATAACGGATAACAGCGTCATACATCGTGGGAACATCTATTTCGTGCCCCCTCTTGGAAATAGTAGACAATGAAGTGTTGTCATAATCAAAAACTACAACAACGCCATACTTTTCTTTTATTGTGTCAGTAGATAAAGGAATGTCTGATATTATATTTTCTTTATGTGCGGTCTTGTCTATCACTCCGCCATCAGAACCAACGGAAACGAAACCATTATTCACTATCGACCTTCTTATTACTACAGAAACTTTCGATAAACAATTAGACTTTACTTTAACCGCCAAAATATCCCTTTCTCTGCCATGTAATCCATTTTCGATCGGTTCAATATATTTTTCATTAATTAATATCCTCAAAAACCGTTCCGCTGTTACCCTCAAAAAACCATCAGTAAGAGCCGTCTTAACTGGATTATCTATTATCCCCTTATCATCCGCCTTGCCAACAAGCCACTTCAAGAAGTCATTTCTTTTTGTGTAGCTTCGCTTTCCCAGCTTTCTCACAATCCACCTCCATTAGTTTTCAAAGAATATAAACATCTTATATCAAAATTATGTCAATTTGTCAAATTTCTGTGCTCAGGAGATGATTTAAAGAAGTAGAAGCCCCATTTTTACTTCGCTCTTGTTTTCCTTTATTGCGCTAAGTGCCGGAGGGGAGATTTGAACTCCCACGAGGTTTCCCTCACCAGCTCCTAAGGCTGGCGTGTCTGCCAATTTCACCACCCCGGCAAATTTTGTTTTACTTTCAACCTTCCACTTTTAACTTTCAACTTTCTACTCAAGTGGATTTCTTACCACCGGATATAAATCCGGCGATTTATAATTGGATCTGAAAACAATCGTCCTTATTAAATTATTATCTTTATCAAAAATATCTCTCGTCAATTTCGCCTTCATGGAACCATCGGGGTTTTTATCATACTCTTCCGGACCGGTCAAGACGACTTTTCGGCCGTCATCTGTGCCATAAAATTCAAAATATAATTTAGCGCCCTTTATTTTCGTTTGTATTAAAAGATTACTTGGCGTGTCGTTTACAAATTTCAAATCCGGACTCGGCGGATAAATCGCCGCATCAAAACCCTGCGGACTGTAATATTTCACTGGAAATGAGTGCGGATATCTTTCGCGAATCTCAAGGCCAGTCAAAATCGCCGCGCGAAAAGCAGTAGTGGAAACTTGGCAAATCCCCCCTCCATATTCAGGAACAGTTTTATTAGTCTTTATTACGAGCTCGGGCAAATAACCCTCCTCCGGTCCCACTTCTCCCAAGATTTTCACAAAAGAAAATTCTTCCTTCGGAGCAAGCATTATGCCGTTAAATTTTGCGGCGCCAATTTTTATATTATGGACACGATTTGACGGACTGCCGGAAAAATCACTACTCCCAGTCGCAAGAAGCGAGGTTAATCCCAAATTTTCAATTTCATTCGTATCTATCTTCGCTTTCACTTTGTCCATCTCCAATTCAACTGATTTTCCCAATCCGTCTAAAGTCGCTAATATCTCTGTGGAACTATTTTTAACGTTGATATATCTGCCATCGCGAGACAGCGTAAAGGCCTCTACCCTCCCTCCCTTTTGCACTAAAACAGCATCCACTGGCTCTTGATTAATATTTTGTGAAATTTGCGTCAGATATTCCGATGTTTTATCCTCGGCAAAACGAACATCCAAAAAATTTTTGTCGCGAGACAACTCAAATCCAATCCAACCTCCTATTGTTTTTTTATCAACCGGCCAAAAATTATTATTATATAAAAGATTTATTCCCGGATGCTTGATTAACAAATCATTGGCGCGAACCAAGGCATCATCAGCCATTTCGTCTGTTGCCTCGGGATAAACAGCTATAAAAGGCACGATTCTTTCTCCGGTATTTAGGTTTCCCGCCAACTCCTTAATATCTCTCTTCAATTTTCCGCGATCAATCATATTGCCGCTGTTAGAATATTGCGCTTTAAATTCCATCGCCATATCATCAAAATAAACCGAGGCGTCGCGCCTATCTTTTTCGTATGATTTAAAATTTTTCAAATAATTTTCCGTCTTCTCATCGTCAAAATCAACAATCATATCAAAATTTCTACCTTTTAATAAGGTTCCCAATTGTTCATAAAAATTAACCAAAAAATTGCCTTTCCGTCCAACTGCAAAAACAGATTCAACGGATTTTTCCGCATCCAATTTCACGCCCAGATTATTAAAAGTCGTTTCGTGTCTTTTTTCTCCAATCTTTAAAATAATTTTTTGGGACAAAAAATCGTCAACCGCCCTTTCTAGCCGCTCCCTGGCATCGTTTGGATTCATGCCTCCAACGTCAATGCCGGCAATTTTTATGCCAAAAACTATCTTTTGCGCGTTAATTGCTCCAATAAAAACAGCTGACAAAAAAACCACGGACACGCAGCTGATTGCCAAATATAAAAGTGTTTTTTTAATAAGTTTTATCATTTATTTAAGAATAATATCACACAAACAAAAACTGGCCAAAAGTGACCAGTTTTTAGAAACAATCATTATGTCGTGAAATCGTTAGCCGGCAATTTTTATTTTTTTAGTTTTTACTTTTTCTATTTTGGGCAATCTAATGGTCAAAATGCCATTTTTAAACGATGCGACGGAATTTTCCGAATCAACCTCAAGGGGTAAGATTACGGATCTTGAAAATGTCCCCCAATAACATTCCTGATGAAAATAATCTTCGGCATTCACTTCTTCGTCTTTTTTTCTTTCTCCGCGAATAGTTACCATATCATTGGTGATAGAGATATCCAAATCATCTATCGTAACTCCGGCAATTGTTGATTTAATGACAATTTCCGTCGGCGTCTGATAAACGTCAACGGTCAATTGCCCCTCAACTTCACTATGCTCGCTAAGCAATATCTCCTCTTTTACTTTTGGTTTTTCCGCAATTTCTTCTATAATTTTAGGCTTGGAAATTTGTTGTGTTTGTTGAACTGGCGCTTCAGGAATGGAAACTTGGGGATGCGCATCCAGGGACGAGGCAGCTAACGGCGCCGGGGTGGCCTTTAATTCGCCTGATTGAATCTTAAGAGAACCTGTTAATTTATCAAAAAAAGACTGTGCCATTGTTGTCTAAATTTATGAGAGGAGCTATTGCGTAGCAAAATAAATTTAGCTACAACAATGAGCACACAGCACATAATTTTACACTCGTTTTGTTTGTAATTTATTTATAGGATTATTAAAGGTTATTAGATAAAGATTTTTAAATTAATGAAGCAAGCGTAAAGTTATGTGTTGAATTAGGGCAAGCCCTTAAAATCTCTTATTCCTTAATCTAAAAAATGCTATTTTTATGAAAATTATTCCTAAAAATAAAATTAAAGGCAAAACATAATTCCCATACCCCCAATCTGATACCATTATAGAATAATTGTAAATAGTGTGCAAGCCAACGCCGAAAATAAAACCTAAAAATAAAATTATTCTGGCGTGATATATAATCGCCAAAGCGAAGAAGAATCCGATAATGCCAGACGCCAAAGCGTGAAGCAGTGTTGCGGTGATAAATCTTAAAAACAAAAAATAAATCGCCTGATCCACTCCCTTGAAAATCTCCGGCAAAACAAACAAAATATTTTCAATCGCCGCAAAACCAAGGCCCGCGGAAATCATATAAATCATCGCGTCCGTCGGCTCATCAAAAGCCACGTCGTGAAGAATTCTAATTTTCACAACCGCATACTTTACATACTCCTCGATGAAAGCCCACCCCGCCACCATAATAACCGGAAATGCCGCCACAAACGCCAATATTGTTTTATCCGCAGAACCTAAATAATTCAGCGCATATTGAAGCCCCATAGCCGCTCCCCCGGAAATCATACCCAATATAAAAACTTCAAGAATAATCGATTTTGGTTCAGGATGAATATCGCTTTTCAAATAATACGAAAGCCAAATCAAGCTAGGGAGAACTCCGAGGATAAAAGCGAAAGCAAGAAGCATAACAGCTCAAAAGCTCAAAAGCTAAAGAGCTCAATAGCTAAAGAGCTAAGGAGCTAAAGAGCTAGGGAGTTAATTATTGGACCAATTTGAAACAATAAGCAGTTTTTTATCTTTTATGGGTAACTCACTCCAAATTTCTTCCGTGATAAATGGCATAAATGGATGAAGAAGTTTTAATATATTTATCAATGTATGAGATAATACTATCTTAACATCATTCGTATCTTTTGATTTTGACTCTTCTATGTATTTATCGGCAAAATCATGCCATACAAAATCATAAATCGTATGTAGCGCCTGTCCAAAATCAAAATTATCAATATCCTTATTCGCATATTCAATAGTCATTGATAATTTTTTCAACAAAGAATCGCCTTCGTGGCCGTCTAGGGCATCGTAATTTCCGCTTTTTGGATCGTTTTCTTTCGGCAATTCATAATAAAAATTATCTCCTGTTTTCTGCAAAACAAATCGGCTGATATTCCAAAGCTTATTGGCAAATTTTTTACCGGCGAGCAAATGCGATTCTTCAAACTTCATATCTTGATTGCCCATCATCTGATAAATCAATCCGAAACGCGTGGCGTCTGCCCCGTATTTTTCTATTAAATCCAGGGGATCCACTCCTGTGCCGAGAGACTTGGACATTCTTTGTCCGCTTTTTGCAAGCACTGTCGGATGAATAATTACTTTTGCAAACGGCATCTGTCCGTCCATAAATTCAATACTTGAAAATATCATTCTCAGGACCCAAAGATTTATTATGTCTCTTGCCGTAGATAAGACTTGAGTGGGATAAAATTCTTTTAGATCTTTTGTTTCTTTATCTGGCCATCCCAAAGTTGCAAACGGCCACAACGCCGATGAAAACCAGGTATCAAGTACGTCCTCAGACTGTTTCATTTGACATCCATCACAAAAAGGACATTCCTTTGGTTGCTTTATCGACACCACAGAATGCTCGTCGGACAAATTTTTATTTTTAAATTGTTTGGAAATTAGAAATTGAGAATTAGAAATTCCTGTTTGGTTTTGACAAAACCAAACAGGCAGTCGGTGCCCCCACCAAATCTGCCGAGAAATGCACCAATCGCGTATACTGGATAACCAATCTAGTGATATTTTCTTCCATCGCTCATTATTAAATCTGACATTGCCATCCTCAATCGCTTTTTTTGTTTTTTCTGCGAGCTCATTCATTTTTAGAAACCATTGCTTACTCGGCTGGGGCTCAATAACGGAAGCGCAACGATAACATTTTGCAACTCTATGGGCGCGCTCTTCTATTTTTTCAATTAAATTTTGTTTTTCAAGTTCCGTAACAACTTTCTCTCTGGCGTCTTGCGTGGAAAGACCCGCAAAATATTTACCCGCATCATCGGTCATTTTCCCATAAGCATTTATTATGGTAACTCTTGGAAGATTATGACGATCCGCAATCTCAGAATCAATTATGCTGTGATTTGGCGTCACCTTTACCGCACCCGTCCCAAATTCTTTTTCTATTGCATCGTCGGAAATTATCGGTATCTCACGATTTACTATCGGTAAAATTAATTTTTT
>Ga0076111_110_pt1 | contig 30955 bp, 16 predicted proteins | sample RifGroC2_FD_68236 | JGI IMG/M metagenome (GOLD analysis project Ga0076111, IMG submission 68236) | Parcubacteria bacterium GW2011_GWC2_36_17
AACCATGCCTTTAAGAAAATTAACATGATCATCGATTCCATTAACCCCCGTGCCAATATGCCAATGGTCAGTAGTAACTATATTCCCCACCGCCGCATTCGTGGCAGAATGCTCTAAAACTCCATTTACATAAATCCTTATTGTTGTGCCTTCTCTTACTCCAACTATATGATACCAAGTATCTACAGCTATTGTTGTAGTGCTTACGGCTTCCATATTATCCCCTCCACCATCTCTAGTATAAAAAGTTGCTTTATTACTAATATTTATTTGTAATTTGATGACATCATTATTGTCATCCATTATAAAGATATGATGAGTTAATCCCTGTTGACTAATTTTAACCCACGCTTCAAGACTTAAATTTCCGCTTCCGATATTTAAACTTGAAGAATATGGAATACTAATAAAATCACCTGTTCCATCAAAACTTCCGGCCGCAACGCCTACTCTTGGAGTTGCTGTATTGAAGGTTGCACCATCGTTAGCCGTGCCATTATTTCCATTGCCGGAACTGTCATTCCAATTATTATCCATATGCCAGAGACCGGCATAGTTATTTGGTACGCCATCGTCGATGAAAGTGTGAGATGCGCTTGTCAGTTGAATGGCTGAACTGGTCCCTGTGCCGGAAACTCCAGCCGAGCCGGACGGTTCAACACTGATGGATGTGGAACCGCTGGCTGACGGAGGGTCGCCGGCAATGGTCGTGGATAAACTCCAATCATCCCATAAATTGGAGTCGCCGGTCTGGCTATTGACTGTCCTTGCATAACTGGGTATTTGTCCGGGGAGAAACAGGGATAAAACAAGATTGATGATGATGGTGGCGGATATTATCGTGGACATGCCAGCAAGAGAAAACAGCCGTATTTTCTTCTGGAATTTTTTATGGTCAAAGTAGGAATACTGGCAAACGGGGAGAGTGTATTGATTGGTGAAAAGCTGGAAGCTTTCGTAAGACGGCTTTACCAGTAAAACAGTGAATTTAAGAATTACCGTGAAAATCTCCAGAACAAAAAGATGGAAAATGGAAAATACCTTTGTCCGCCAAGGGGATTGACCCTCTTCATTGATAAAAGATTTGCGGACTTGACCGGACTTGTTGAAGAAATAGGAATATAGACGATTGAGCATAGAAAAATCGGTGATTAGTGGTTGTATATATTCTAATTATATAGATTGCAAAAAACAATACAACGCTTTTGGGGAGTAGGGATTCGTTTTATTCCGCTTCCGACGCTATTACTCCCTGACTCTCCGTAGCTTTAATGGTTAAATCCGCAATTTGTTTTGTAAGTTTTGGATTTTCTTGGAGATGTTTTCTTGCCGCATCCATGCCACCGCCCAATTTTTGATCGCCAAACGAATACCAGGCGCCGGATTTTTTAACAACTCCGTATTTTACAGCGACATTAAGCAAATCCGCCTCATAAGAAATGCCTTCTCCATACATTATATCAAATTCCGCGATTCTAAACGGAGGCGCGACTTTATTTTTCACCACCTTGGCTTTTACGCGGTTGCCGATTATCTGCTCGCCCTTTTTAATCTGCGCGGCGCGACGGATTTCAATGCGAACGGACGAATAAAATTTCAAAGCCTTGCCGCCCGGAGTCGTCTCAGGATTACCAAACACTATGCCGATTTGCATGCGGATTTGATTGATAAAAATCACGATGGTATTGGACTTGGCGGTAATAGCAGTCAATTTTCTTAAAGCCTGCGACATTAATCTCGCCTGAAGACCCATATGTTGCTGACCCATCTCGCCTTCTATTTCCGCGCGCGGAGTCAAAGCCGCAACCGAATCAATTACGATGATATCAACCGCGCCCGACCTCACAAGGGCTTCTACGATTTCCAAGGCCTGCTCGCCGTTATCGGGTTGAGACACCAAAAGGTCTTTCACTTTCACGCCGATTCTTTTGGCGTATTCCGGATCCAAAGCGTGTTCCGCGTCTATGAAAGCGCACTTGCCGCCTTTCTTTTGCGCCTCCGCGATAATATGCAAAGTCAAAGTAGTTTTTCCCGAAGACTCCGGGCCGTATATCTCAATCACCCTGCCTTTTGGCACCCCTCCAACTCCTAAAGCCAAATCCAAAGAAAAAGAACCCGTGGGAATTGCTTCCACTTTTTTTCTGTGCTCGCCGCTTAAAGTCATGATTGACCCTTCGCCGTATTTTTCTTGCAAATCCTTGAGAGTATTTTCCAAAATTTTATTTCTTGCGTCGCCAGTGGATTTCGCTATGAGGGTTTTCGGTTCTTCTTTTGACATATTTTTATAATACCAATATACGAATTATTACGAATGATACTAATAATACAAATATTATTATTTGAAAAATTTATCAATCCTAACAACTCTTTTTGGGCCTAAATATTTAGTTCTAAAATTTATTAATAATCCAAGCCTAATATCGGCAATTTGCAAATATCGTTGTAACTGACAATAATCATCTGTCGTTATTATGGGTTTTGCTTTTAATTCTAACACAATTTTATTATCTATTAAAAAATCGACAATGTTGCCACTGTCGCCAATTCTAAATTCTCTTGAGTGCTTAATATTCTTATCTTTTAATCTTTTTTCAATTTCATCTCCGTATTGCTTTTCCCTAGCATACCTTCCCAGATTATTATGAACATCAAATAAAATTCCCGTAACAACATACGATAATTCCGGATAAATCACATTTTTTAATTTATTCGTATTATTTGTTGCATTAGTATCCGTTCGTATATTTGTATTTGTATTTATCTATTCAATATTATCTTCCTCACCAAAGTCGTTTCTTTTCCTAAACTGTTTTTCGCTTTTAATTCTATCACATTAAGCCCTTTGCTCAAATTCAAAATTTCACTAAAATGCCCTTGGCTGTCCAGCTCAACCGTCTTGTCGTTAATCATTAAAATATTGGCTCCAAACGCATTGCCTTTGAATAATTGACTCTCGCCATCTGTCACTAAATCACTTAAAGGATTGTCCAAGATAAGCCGCGGGGGGCGAATCAAAAAATACACTTGCCAGCCAAAATATCCTAAAATACCGGCAAAAATAATCAAGCTAGCAAGTATTGCAATTAATTTTGGCGTAATGATAATTCTTGACGATTTCAAAACCGGAATAATATTTTTTTTATCAAACACTTTGCTTAATTTTTCAAGTTCTTCTTCATACAATTTCAGCACTTCGCCACTGTCAACATCAAGTATCTTGGCGTATTTTAAAATAAATCCTCTCACATAAACAGAGGGGGGTAGATGCTCCCACTCGCTTTTTTCAATTAATAAAAAATATTTGGCGGGAATTCTTGTCTGGCTGGATATTTCCTCAATATTGAATCCTTTCGCCTTGCGGGCTTTTTTCAATTGCTCGCCCAATGTTAAATTATTATTGCTTTCTATCATAAATATAATACCAATATACTAATCATTACGAATAATACCAATATACTAATCATTACAAATAATACAAATAATACTAATTTATCTCATTCATCCGCCAGTCCGACGATCGTCGGACTGGCGGATTATTTTGTATTTTATTTATATGTCATTTAGTCTTTCCTGATTCCCTTCTTCTGTCCCCATCTCGTCTACATACACAATACGCGGGGCGGCGCCGTTTGACGGGCCCACCACTCCCACCTCCTCTAATAAATCAAGGATTCGGGCGGCGCGGGCATAGCCAATTCTCAATTTTCTTTGAAGTAATGTTGCCGAAGCTTTTTTCGCCTGAATCACCGCTAATTTTGCTTCTTCAAAAAGCTCGTCTCCTTCATTATCGCTATAATTATTAAAATCAATCGATTTTGGCTCGTCTAAACTTATGGCTTCCTCAAGTTCTCCTGCCACATAATTTTTCCTCAAAAAGTCCGTAACTTTTTTAACTTCTTTCTCGGACACAAAGCATCCCTGAATGCGTCTTAATTTTGCAGAATCCGTAAACATAAAAAGCATATCGCCCGATCCGAGCAATTTCTCCGCGCCGGAAGTATCCAAAATAGTGCGCGAATCCACCTGCGAAGCAACGCGAAACGCGATACGGCTGGAAATGTTGGCCTTGATAAGACCGGTGATAACCTCTACGGACGGTCTCTGCGTGGATATTATTAAATGCAAACCAACGGCGCGCGCAAGTTGCGCCAACCTCACTATCGCGCCTTCCACTTCCCTGCCATGCGCCATTATTAAATCCGCCAACTCGTCAACAACTATAACAATATAAGGCATTATTTCTTCTTTGGCTGGCGAATCGCTCGCAGATTTACGCTGATTTTTTAAAATATGATTATTATAAGAAACAATATCGCGGCAATGATGTTCGGATAAAATTTGGTATCGTTTGTCCATCTCTTTTACCGCCCAACGCAGGGCGTTAATCGCTTTTTCCCTGTCTACCACTACCGGAGCCAAAAGATGAGGTATGCCGTTATAGATATTAAGCTCCACTCTTTTGGGATCAATCAACAAAAATTTCAAAATTTTAGGATGATTGCGATAAATTAAACTGGTCAAAATCGTATGCACTGCCACTGATTTACCCGCGCCGGTAGAGCCGGCAATTAAAAGATGCGGCATCCTGGCCATATCAGCATATATCGGCTGACCGGATACATCGCGGCCCAAAGCAAAAACGAGCGAGGAATCAATTTCGTTAATTTTTTCATCTGCCAATAAATTCCTTAACCTGACTATAGCAATGACCTTATTGGGAATCTCTATGCCCACAAGTGGTCTTCCGGGAATCGGCGCTTCTATTCTAATGGGGTGCGCCGCCAAAGCCAATGACAAATCACTTTGAAGCGCAGTGATTTTGGAAAGCTTCACGCCTTGCGCCGGCTTTAAAGTATATTGCGTGACTGTCGGTCCCACATTCACTTCTCCCATCTCCACTTCAATGCCAAAAGTAGCAAGCGTTCTTTGAATAATACTGGAATACGCCTTGGCATCTCCACTAGAAGGCGTCCCCTCGTCTCCCGCCAACAAATCCAACGGCGGAGCCTGATAATTGTCATTCTCATTCGCCTTTGCCATCAAAAACCCGAAATTTTCTCCCTCTGCTTTTCTATTTGCCGTTTGCTCTTTATATTTTGCGTTTTGTCCGCCAGCTGGCGGACGCTTTGCGTTTTCATCTTCCCTTTCTTTAATTTCTTCTATCGTCTCCTCTGTCATTGTCATCGTCATTGTTTCTTCATTATTTGTCGCTTTTCCCTTTTCTTTTTCTTTTAATTGTTCATTGCCAATTGCCAATCGCTTTTTTAGCGAGATATTAAAAGTGATGATTGCGCCTGCGGCAAAAATAGCAAAAAGTATTATACCGGAAGCCCAATTTCCGAACATATATTTAAGCGGCCAAGCCACGACAAAACCAATATATCCGCCGGGATGAATCATGGGGACGATTCCGCCCCGATAAATATTCGTCTGGATAAATCCTCCGGCATTTTCTGATTTTATAATAAGGTCCAAGAGTCCCAATATGCCGAGTAAAAAAATAGATCCGCCAAAAATCGTTGGAAAATATAAATTAATTTTATGGACTCGGAAAAATACTATTGCAACAGCAAACACAGTTAGAGGAAACAAGACGAATCCGTATCCAAGAGTTGCCCTGAAAAAATCATGTAAATAAGACCCTACCGGACCTGCGACATTGAAATAAATAAGGGCTAGAAAAAGAGACAATACGACGAAAACAACTCCAGTGATAGAGTGGGAAACATCAGGGTGAAGATCGAGTTTTGATTTCAAAAAACCGATTTTTTGATTTTGTTTATTTTTGTTCTTGCTGGACATCCCCGCGCATAATTTAAACAATCAAACTAAATCTAAAACGTTCTTTGAGAAGTCTTAAACCTTGTCCGTATCGTTTAAGCGATTTTTTTCTGTTAATTACATCTTGCAATAAATGAATATGCTTCATAATATATCAACTGTAAATCTTATCATCTTTCAAGCTTTTTATAATGTATACATACCGCCTAATAACTGGTTAAATTATGCGCGGGGCATGTTTTATATTCAGATATTAACAAAATTAATGCCTTAATTCAAATACCGAATAAAACGCCGCGGTTTGACCGCGGCGTTTTATTCGGTATTTTTATATACTCGGCGTATTATGTTAGGTCTATTTTAGATTGCGATTCCAAAAAACCCGTTCCGGCTGGAATCAATTTACCAATAATGACATTCTCTTTAAGACCCCTTAATTTATCTTCCTTGCCGAAAAGTGCCGCATTTATCAGCACCTTGGCTGTTTCTTGAAACGATGCGGCGGAAAGGAAACTATCCGTGGTCAATGCAACTTTAGTAATACCCAGAAGCAATGTCCCGCCTTTTGCTTGCTCTTTGCCGTGTTTTTTCATTTCAAGATTAGTCGCTTCAAAAATGCCTCTTTCCACAACATCACCGATGGAAAACTCCGTGCTTCCGGATTCAGTCACCTTAATGCGCGAAAGCATCTGCCTGATAATAATTTCCACATGCTTGTCATTTATCGCTTCACCTTCAGAAACATAAACTTTTTGAATTTCTCTGATGATATATCTGACAAGAGCGGAAAATCCCGCGGTTTTAAAAAGTTCCAGCAAATCCAAATGCCCTTCGCAAAGCTGCTGGCCGGGCGCGACTAATTCTCCTTTTTTCACCCAAAGCGCCATCATTGGAGGAACCTTATATTCCACAATCTCCGCTTTCTTGGTATCCGTTGTTTCAATCCTTATTAATTTAACTTTTTCTTTTTCTTCTATGTCAATGACTTTTCCGGCAACTTCAGAAATAGCGGCCTTGCCTTTGGGAGTACGGGCTTCAAAAAGCTCCTGCACGCGAGGCAAGCCCTGGGTGATATCTCCGCCTCCAGCCACGCCACCGGTGTGGAAAGTCCTCATGGTCAATTGCGTGCCCGGTTCGCCGATTGCTTGAGCAGCCACAATTCCTACAGCTGAGCCCGATTTCACCTCTTTATTGTAACCAAGATCAAATCCGTAGCACTTTTTACAAATGCCGGTCAAACTTTGACAAGTAATTGGAGACCTTAGTTGAACTTCATCAACTCCGGAATTATCTATTTTTAATGAATCCGCTTTTGTGATTATCTCGCCAGCTTTTACTAAAATAGATTTTCCGTCCTTTATGTCATTTAGAGTGTGTCGCCCAAAAAGCTTTACAGCAAAAGCTTGATTGATTTCTTTTGCATCCGCGCGATAAGCGGTGATGCCTTCTTTCGATTTGCAGTCTTCTTCGCGAATAACAACATCTTGAGAAACATCAACTAAGCGCCTAGTCAAATAACCTGCTGATGCGGTTCTTAGGGCGGTATCGGCACTGCCTTTTCTGGCTCCATGCGTGGAAATAAAATATTCCAATACGGTCAAACCTTCTTTAAAATTGGAAATAACCGGAAGCTCAATGGTCCTGCCCGATGGGCTGGCCATCAGACCTCTCATACCGGCTAACTGCACCGGCTGAGCCCAACTGCCTCTGGCGCCGGAAGAAATAATGGTGTACACGGAATTATTTTCTTTTTCCATTATTTCACGCACTTTATGAGCAATGTCATTTTTAGCCTTATGCCAAATTTCAATAACTCTGTCGTAACGCTCTTCGTCGGTCAAGAAACCATTTTGATATTGATCGTAAATAGTCTCCACTTCTTTGTTGGCTGTTTTAATAATCTCTTCTTTTTCTTTAGGTACAACCAAATCTGCATAGCCCCAAGAAAGTCCTGATTTTGTAGCATACTCATAACCCAAAGACTTTACTCTATCCAAGACATCTTTCATTTTTGCAAAATCATGAGTCTCGATTAAATCAGCCATCAAAGCTTTTAGAGACTTTTTATTCATCTCTTTATTGATGAAACCAAAATCATTGGGAATTGCGGTGTTGAAAATAATTCTGCCGACCGATGTTTTAATATATCTATCTTCGCCTTTCTGATTTTTTCTGTCTTCAAGATGTTTGAGTACTTTAATCTCCGCGTTAATTTCAATAATGCCGTTTTGATAAGCAAGCACTGCTTCATTTTTTGATCCGAATATTTTCCCCTCGCCTATTGCTCCTTTTTTGATGACAGTCATCCAAAAACAACCCAGCACAATATCCTTGTCAGGATCAGTAATCGGCTCGCCGGTCGCCGGCTTTAATAAATTATTCGCGGAAAGCATTATGGTTTTTGCTTCATGCTGCGCTTCAATCGTTAATGGCACATGAACAGCCATTTGATCGCCGTCAAAATCAGCATTAAAAGCGCGGCAAGTCAGGGGATGCAAACGAATCGCGCTACCCTCAATCAATATGGGTCTGAAAGCCTGAACGCCCAAACGATGCAAAGTTGGAGCGCGATTAAGCAATACGGTTTTATCTTGAATAACTTCTTCAAGGAATGCCCAAATTTCCTCCGGGCCTTCGGCAATCAAACGATTGGCGCCTCGGATATTATGAGCCAATCCCCCTTCAATAATTTTATTGATGACAAAAGGCTTAAAAAGCTCTAAAGCCATTTTTTTGGGCAAACCGCACTGATCAAGATGAAGATCCGGACCGACAACAATGACGGAGCGGCCGGAATAATCCACGCGTTTGCCGAGCAAATTCTGCCTAAATCTGCCTTGTTTGCCCTTTAGCATATCAGCTAAAGATTTTAATTTTCTTTTTTGGCCAGTGGAAGCCATAACGCCCTGTCCGCGGCGAGCGGAATTATCAATTAAGGCGTCAACCGCTTCCTGCAGCATTCTTTTTTCATTTCGGCAAATGACTTCCGGAGCGTTTAATTCCAGTAATTTTTTCAAACGGTTGTTTCTATTAATAACGCGCCTATAGAGATCATTTAAATCCGATGATGCATAGCGGCCGCCATCAAGAGGCACCATAGGACGCAAATCCGGAGGCAAAACCGGTAAGACTTCAATAAACATCCATTCCGGTCTAACTTTTGACTTCATTATGCCATGAATCAACTTCAATCTCTTTAAAACATTTTTCTTAGACATGCCCTGAGCTTTTTCCGCCTGGGCCAAAAGTTCTTTGTAAAGCGCCTGCGTATCAATCTCGGAAAATAATTTTTTAATAGCTTCTGATCCCGTGCTGGCCTCAAAAACCTCGGAGTATTTCATACTCAAATTATGATATCCCACCTCTGATAAAATATGGTATTTTTTCAAGCTATTTATCTCTTCCAGCGCCCTGTCGCGAGCTTCTTTTATTTTTTCTTTATTATCTTTATTCTCTTCCGCTTCGTATTTTGATTTAAATTCTTTGGCAAGCTCCGAAAGCACCTGTTTTTTGGCGCCGTCATTGACATTGGTGATTATATAGGCGGCAAAATAAACAACTTTTTCAAGCTGTCCCAGCGGTAAATCCAAAACCGCGCCCATCCTGGAGGGAACACTTCTTAGAAACCAAATATGCGCTACGGGCACTGCGAGTTTGATATGTCCCATTCTTTCACGTCTTACAATAGAGCGGGTGACTTCAACTCCGCATTTATCGCAAACAATCCCCTTATATCTTATGCGCCTGTATTTTCCGCAATAACATTCCCAATCTTTTGACGGACCAAAAATTTTCTCGCAAAAAAGGCCGTCTTTTTCCGGGCGTTGAGTCCTGTAATTGATGGTTTCGGGTTTAGTCACTTCTCCGTGGGACCATTCTAAAATATCCTCCGGAGAAGCAAGTTTTAATTTTATTGAATCAAAATCTGTTACGCGCATGCTATTTAACCTATAACTTATAACTCATAACCTATAACTTATTTTACTGTGTTATGAATTTTTTGTTATGAGTTATCAGTTATTTGTTATGGGTTTCCTCTTCTTTCTGTTCTTTCAGACCTTTAAGCTCTACGTTTAAACATAATGATTTTAATTCGTTAATCAACACATGCAATGATGCCGGAACATTCGGAGCTTTTATAGGTTCGCCGCGGATAATGGAATCGTACGCCGAAGTCCTACCAAGCACATCATCGGATTTAATCGTAAGCATTTCTTGCAAAGTGTAAGCCGCTCCATGACCTTCAAGCGCCCATACTTCCATTTCTCCAAAACGCTGACCGCCAAATTGCGCCTTGCCTCCAAGCGGCTGCTGGGTTATCAATGAATAAGGACCAATAGATCTCATATGCACCTTGTCTTCAACCAAATGATTTAATTTCATCATATACATCATACCCACGGTGACCGGCTGATTAAACGATTCTCCCGTTCTACCGTCATATAAAATCACTTTGCCGTTTTCCGGAATACCCGCTTTTTTCAATTCTTCTTTAATGTGCTCTTCGGTTGCGCCGGCAAGTACCGGAGTCGCGGCATAATAGCCTAATTTTTCCGCTGCCCAACCCAAATGAGTTTCCAAAATCTGACCGATATTCATACGGCTGGGAACACCAAGGGGATTTAAAATAATATCCACCGGGGTTCCGTCTGCCAAACAAGGCATATCTTCAACCGGCAAGATTATAGAAATAATACCTTTGTTGCCGTGGCGACCCGCCAATTTATCTCCTGCCTGAATTTTGCGAAGCTGGGCGATTTCAACTTGAATTGTTTTGATAACGCCGGCCTGCAACCTGTCTCCTTTATCTCTTGAAAAAATCTTAATACCGACAATGCGCCCTCTTTTGCCGTGCGGCAATCTCAAGGAAGTGTCTTTCACATCACGGGCTTTCTCGCCAAAAATCGCGCGAAGCAATCTCTCTTCAGGAGTCAAATCCATTTCACCTTTGGGAGAAATTTTGCCGACTAAAATATCATCGGATTCCACTTCCGCGCCAATGCGGATTATTCCCTCTTCATCCAAATTTTTCAATTTTTCTTCGCTGACATTGGGGATGTCGGGAGTAGTCACTTCCGGGCCAAGTTTAGTATCGCGAACATCAATAGAATAATCTTCAATATGAATGGAGGAAAACCTGTCGTTTTGCACCAATCTTTCGGATAAAATAATAGCATCTTCATAGTTATATCCGGAGAAAGACAGGAAAGCTACGAGTAAATTTTGGCCAAGAGCCAAACGGCCATTTTCAGTCGCCGAACCATCGGCGATTACATCGCCTTTTTTAATTTTTTGGCCTTTTTCAACCAACGGCTGATGAGAAATACAAGAAAATTGATTTGATCTTGTAAAGGTGTGAAGATAATATGTTTTTTCATCCCCTTTTTTATCTTTAATAACTATGCTGTTTGCATCAACGGAAAAAACCTCTCCGTCTTCTTGAGCAACAACAACCTCTCCGGAGTCTTTTGCGGCTTGACCTTCCATGCCGGTGCCAACAAGCGGAGCTTGCGGTTTAATGCAAGACACGGCTTGGCGTTGCATATTTGAACCCATCAATGCGCGAGTAGCATCATCATGCTCCAAAAACGGAATAAGAGAAGTCGCCACCGATACCGCCTGTTTCGGAGAGACATCCATAAAATCAACTTCTTCTTTATGGCAAACTCCCGGCTGGCCTTTGATTCTGGCTTCTACGCGTTCCGATAAATTATTATTTTTATCTAAAAACACGCCTCCATGAGCGATATTAAATTCCTCTTCTTCGGTAGCGGTTAAATAAACAATATCGTCAGAAACTTTCCCTTTTTTAACTTTTCTATAAGGAGTTTCAATAAAACCATATTCATTGATGCTGGCATAAGTCGCCAAGTGTCCGACAAGACCGATATTCGGGCCTTCCGGAGTTTGGATCGGACAAATTCTGCCATAGTGTGAAGGATGCACATCGCGCACTTCAAATCCGGCCCTTTCGCGGGCAAGACCGCCCGGACCCAAAGCCGAAAGGCGTCTTTTATGCTCAAGTTCCGCAAGGGGATTTACCTGATCCATAAACTGCGCAAGCTGAGAAGATGTAAAAAATTCTTTGATCGCCGCCATCAGGGGACGCGCATTGATAAGTTGCGCCGGAGTAATAGTATTTATATCCAACGTGCTCATTCTATCTTTAATGATTCTCTCCATCCTGGTCAAACCAATTCGCAGTTTTTGTTGCAAAAGCTCTCCAACGAAACGCACCCTTCTGTTCCCAAGACTATCAATATCATCCCCCACCGCATCCGAATTATTATTTAATCTAATAATTTCTTTTATGATTGCCACTAAATCTTTTTGAGATAAAACTCTGTTCTCTTTTGTAATTTCTTTCTCCGCGGCTTCCCGAGAAGACATGCCGTAAAGACGCATAAATAATTTATATCTGCCGACTCTTGAGGTATCATATTTTTCAAAACTAAAAAACATATTCTCCACCAATTCTTTTGCATTTTCAACTGTCGCCAAATCGCCGGGCCTTACGCGTTTGTAAATTTCCACATAACTTTCCGACTGATCTTTAATGGAATCCTTTTTAAGGGTCTCTTCTATATATTTTATATCCGGATTCGTATCAACATCTTTGAATTCCTTTAATATGCTTTCATTTTTGGAAAAGCCGAAAGCGCGCAATAGCATGGTGACGGGAAATTTTCTTTTCTTATCAATGCGTACGCTGATAACACCGTCAGTATCGGTTTCAAATTCAAGCCAAGCGCCTCTTGAGGGGATTAATTTTGCACTAAAAAGTTTTTTGCCGCGAAGCATTCCGGCGGAGAAATATACGCCAGAAGATCTTATCAATTGAGAAACAATAACACGCTCAACGCCATTAACAATAAAAGTTCCTCTATCGGTCATTAGGGGAAAATCGCCAAGATAAACTTCCTGCTCTTTTATTTCTTTGGTTTTTTTGTTTTGCAGACGAACTTTGCATCTGAGCGGCGCTTCATAGGAGAGTCCGTTTTCTTTTGCTTTTTTTTCATCAACTTTCGATTCATCAAGATAATAATCACCAAAAGTCAAGGCAAGGTCTTGTCCGGTGTAATCAAAAATGGGAGAAAATTCCTCAAAAAGATCTTTTAAATCACGTTCCCAAAATAGTTGATAAGAATTAATCTGCGCCTCTATCAAGTTGGGCGGAGATACGACATCAGGAAGAAGAGAAGAAAAAACTTTCAGCGGTTTTTGATGCATATGTTTCTAATAATTAAAAATTAATAAAACAAAACGCTTCTCCGGCAAAATGCAAAAATAAACAAATCCCTTTTTAAAATAAGGGATTTATTTTTTCAATAGAGAAGCTTAAAAATATATTTTATTCAAAATTAACAGCCGAATCGACTTATTTAAAAACCCGATCCAACTAATATTTTTATTGATTATTCTATTTCGCCTGCTTTCGCGAGCGAAGAGACAAAACAACAGAAATTATCTTGGCGATCCTGCAAGAAACCGAATCCTTAAAGTCAAAGCAACGCACCTTGATATTTTTTAAATGAGTAAACCTTAGTCTATTACTTTTTATAAAATTGTCAAGGGCTAATAGCAAATCCTGCCCCCTCTCCAAGTCTATGCTATATTTTTTATTTTTTGCAGTAAAAAATAGTTTAATCATATCGCTTTGTATTTTTAAATTTCCTGATTAGCGGTTTTGAAATTCCTTATAGCTATACTCTCTATAATTCCCAAACCAATAAATAAACTTATCAGACTCGATCCGCCATAACTGATAAATGGCAACGTGATGCCAGTCACGGGCGCAACGCCCAAATTCATGCTTATATTTATAATAAATTGAAGAGAAATTAGAATTAAAAATCCGAAACAAAAAAGCTTGGCGAAGTTATTGGACGCCCAATTAGCAATCTTTAAAATTCTCCAAAATATAAAACCATAACCAACGAAAATAAATACTACGCCGAGCAGTCCTAATTCTTCCGCAATCGCGGCAAATATAAAATCCGTATGCGCTTCCGGCAAGAATCCCAGACGCGTCTGCGTGCCGCGCCCAAGGCCCATCCCCAATAGTCCTCCGGATCCTATGGCAATCCTGGATTGAATGATATTATATCCCGCTCCATAGGGATCTTCAAGGGGATTCAAAAATGAAAAAATTCTGTCTTTTTGATAATCCTTAAAGATACCGAACCATGCTACGGAAAAGAAAATTGCTCCAATAAAAAATAAAGTCGCAAGATACTTTTTATTAATCCCAGATATCATCATCATGCCAACCCAAATCCCAATAAGCAAAATAGCCGAGCCGAAATCCGGCTGCAAAAAAACTAACAGCGTGGGTATAGCTACATAAACAGCCGATAAAACAATGTGTGATAAACGATAAATCTCCGCGTGCCTTAGGGTGAAAAATTTTGCGAAAAGCGCAAGTATCGCGATTTTTACAAATTCCACAGGCTCAACGGAAAAGGGGCCTATCTTAAACCAACTGATGGATCCCCTCACTTTCACGCCAAACATTAAAACTAAAATCAAAGCGGCAATTGATAAAGCATAAATCAAAATTACGGGAGCTGAATGCGCCTTTAATCTCCGATAATCAAAAAAAGAAATTCCGAAAATAAGTATGATTCCGAAAATTAAAAAAAATAATTGCTTTTTTAAATAAATGTCGCCAGCCCCATATTTAGCGCCGGCAAAAAACATCAATATACCGATAAAAACTAAAAATACAACTGCCGAAAAAAGCCACCAGTCAAAATTTTTAAAATGATTACGAAGCATGAGACTTGAAACTTAAAGCTTAAAACCTGAAAATCAAAATCATCGAGCTTCAAGTTTTAAGTTTCAAGTCTCAATATTACTTTTCCAAAAATGTGGTAATAAAATTAGCGTCTGAAAAAGCATTGGTATAGGCCTTCATATCCGTTTTTATTCTTGAGCTATCCGACGCAAAAGATTTGGGCCATGCCACCTCAAAAGATTTTCCCTCTCCTGATTTCATCATATCTTTCTGTGTTTTGTTGGCTACTATCGCATTCCCTCTTAAATCGTAAATTACAATATAAATATCAACCGTAGCCAAATCAAACCGAGTTTTATTATAAACCGTCCCCTTGGCAAAAGCAGCATAATTATTCTTACCATTCAAATCAATAGATTGATCAAATATCGACAAATTGAGGTCTTCCACTAATTTAAACTTCTGCCACTTTATTTCACCAAATTCCAATGCAATTTTAGCGGGAATACTGTCTAAGGAAACGGCTTCCATAACATATTTCTTTTCGCGCGGCATTATGTAGCTTCTTCCTATTTTCTCTAAAATTAAATTGTTGTTTGAATCATAAACCTTAAACACAAATGGCAGATTATCAGTGCCATGATTTATATTTTTATTTTCAATCTGAGCCGCCAAATCATACAAATCCCCCTCCACCGGGAATATCTTCGCCCAGACGATTTTCGGATTTAATAATTCTTCTTGGCAAACCACGCACGGTCCGCCGCAATCTATTTCTTCTTCGCCTTGATTTAATTTACCATCCTGACAACTTGCCGGAGAATAAACAAAACCGAAGAAAATACCGCCTCCAATAGCGGAAAAAATGATTAAATAAATAAAGGCGATGAAAAATTGTTTTTTGAAATAAGAAGACAATGTAAAATTATGAATTATAAATTATGAATAAATAAAAACTTACTAAAACTTATCCATAATTCATAATTCCTAATTCGTGATTCGTGATTTTCTGATCCACCAAATCGCATAAATCAACACAGTCGATACTATAAAAACCTTCAGGGGTTGACCGCCAAGCCATAAAACGGCAATGCCAAATTTTATTCCGTTACCGAATATTTGATAACCGGCATCGGGCAAAATAGTGGATAGTATTTTTGCAATGCGACCTATGGCATTTAATGTCGGTGCTACCGCCAATAAAGTCAAAGCGAAAACCTGAAAAGTTATCGGGATTCTCAAAGCCAAAAGCCCCAAACTAATTGCGACGCCAGAAGTAAACCAACTGACGGGACTTAAATGTAAATCTTCAACCGCTTTAAAAACTCCCTCTCCGGCTACATTTTTATCGTACCAATAAAGCCCATGTTCGGTTAATATTTGGTGCGGCGCGACCATTGTCAACATCATAGAAACCCCTACTGCGGTCAGTAAAAATATCATTACAAAAGAATAAAGCCAAAATACTCCAAATACTTTTTCTTCGCCGGAAAGCTGTTTCCGTAAAAACTTGATCAATTGATATATAACTATTAAATGAGCCAAAAATATAGCACTTTCAAAAACTGCTCCAAATAAAGGAGTAATTCCTTTAAACACAAACAGTGATTGGCCAACCAAAAGACCGAATAAAACAATGCCGTACAAAACAATAATCGCCTTTTTGACTTTTTCGCTGGCATTGATAATTTTTAAAAGAGAAAGAGATAAAAGTAAAAAAACGCTATAAAAAATAAGGTGAGTATGGATTCTAACGATAGACGTTTCAATAAAATCCCATTTGTAAGAACTGTAAAGGGAATAAAGAAAAAATCCCATTGTCGCGCCAACGCCAATAAGCGATGCTCCAACCAAATAAACTTTTTTATGCGCTTCTCCTAAAATAAATTTGGCGCTGGCAAGCAAAATAATTATTACTCCTATCCATGCGCCATGACTGTGCAATACTCTTAAAAGCCATTCAGTTTTTTGTCCAAAAACCACATATTGCCAAATGCCTAAAAGTCCGGTAAATAACCCGACAAACAAAAGCAGTGCAAGTCCGCTGATATACAAAAATTTATCGGTTTGAAACAAGGCGATATTTTGATTTTGAGGTTGTTGAGTATCCATACAAATTAGAGTTTAGAGTTTAGAAACGCCTTAAACCAAAATATCTAAACTACATATTATTTTATGCTACTTTTATTTTAGCAAAAATTACTATTAATATCCAGCATTTGCATACCCACACCTACTCTTGTATATATTTGTATATACTAGTCTAATCTCCAAACTCTAAACTCCAAGCTCTAGTTTTCCAATAGCCCACCTTGCCGTCTCTACTATTATCAGCTCCTTATCTTTCAAACACTTTTCCAGATACGGCAATAGTGACCCGTCTCCAGAATTCCCGGCAACAATACAAGCGTTGCGGATAAGTCCTTTTCTTTTCGCCCGCATCACCGGTGAGCCAGCAAATTTTCTCAAAAATTCTTCATCGGTTTTTATGGATAAAATTTCCCTTAAATCTATCTCCTTCCCGGCTATCATTTTTTCAGTTAATTCGCTTTCTGCTTTGTCCGCCGTAGCTTTAGCGAAGGAGGAGCGTCCGATATTAAACGGGCAAACCTCTTGGCAAGCATCACATCCGAAAATTCGATTGCCCATTTTCTCCCGCAATTCCATCGGTATCTCGCCTTTATACTCTATCGTTAAATACGAAATACATTTTCTCGCATCTACCATATACGGCGCGCAAAGCGCGCCAGTGGGGCATGATTTAATACACCTTTCACAACCATCACATGTATTTACTCTATTTATTTTATTAAAATCCAACTTATTTAATTTCCAATTTCCAAATAACCAATTTCCAAATAATTTCCAATTTTTTAATTTCCAAAAATCAATAAATTGTTTAAAATTTTTAAATTTGAAGTTTGGAATTTGTTTGGAGATTTGAGGTTTGAGATTTGGAAATTCTTGGATAAAATTATTGTTACTAAAATTAGATTTAGTAAATATTCCGACTTTATCCATTGAAAAATCTGCATTCGTAATAATTTCCCCCAACAAAACCCACGAACCATATTTCGTTATTAAATTTGTATTTTTCCCGATAAACCCAAGTCCCGCGCGCTGAGCCCATGCCCTCTCTAAAACAGGGCCGGTATCGGAATAATATTTAAACTCGCCTTCCGGAAAAATTTCTTTCAATTTTTGCGAAAACAATTTTAATTTCTTATCAAAAATCTTGTGATAATCCCTCCCATGAGCGTATCTTGCAATTTTCCCAATCATATTTTCTTTATTGGTATTATTCGTATCATTCGTACTCATTCGTATATTTGTATTATTGTAGTAATTCATCGCAACGCAAATCACGCTCTTAGCACCCGGCATCACCTTGAGAATATCTTTCCTTTTTTCCACCGAATCCGCAAACCATTTCATATCCGCGTGATAGCCTTTTTTAACCCAATCATAAAGTTTTTCGCTAATCGCTAACTGCTCATAGCCAGTTACCACATCTACCACATCCGCAACTCCAACAAGGTCAAACCCTAATTCTTCCGCTATCTTTTTAATTTTTTCTTGAATATTCATTTCAAAAATCTAAATCTTTTTAAAATAATTTGCAACACAAAACCCCCGCCTTTGGGGCGGGGGTTTTCAAATTCCGGCAATACCTACTTTCCCACAATACGCAATGAATGTAGTATCATCGGCGCCAACCAGTTTCACTTCTCTGTTCGGTATGGGAAGAGGTGGTGCCAGGTTGGCTATTGTCACCAGAAGTTTGCCCCTTTGAAAAAATGGGGCAAACTTCTGATTCCAAAAAAATTTTAAATACAAAACCTTACCCTGTTAAATAGAACTTGAAACAAGTTCTATTTAATAGATTGAATTCATTATAATGAATTCAATCTATTGAGATTTAACAGGGTGCTCACAATTTTAACTAAATTTTAAAAGAAAATTTAGAAAATTCTGGCAAACTTTAAAAATTAAATAGGGTCAAAATAACCAATCGGAAACGCAATCTCAATTTTAATTGCGTTTTATAAATCACTAAAATTAAAATAGAAGTTTTGATCTATTAGTACTGCTCGGCTGAACGCATTACTGCGCTTACACCTGCAGCCTATCAACGTGGTAATCTCCCACGGATCTAAAACGAGACCTAATCTTGGGATGGGCTTCGTGCTTAGATGCTTTCAGCGCTTATCCCTTCCAAACAATAGCTACTCAGCAATGCCACTGGCGTGACAACTGATACACCAGAGATTTGTTCGTTCCGGTCCTCTCGTCGAGTATTTCCTTTATTTCTAAAGGCTCTGACTATATCTTCATCTTATCGCCGGCTGTAGAATTTAATCATGGCCTGGCTTTTTTATAATATGATAAGAGTCGGCGTGTGATCAGCTAATTGCCTATTGCAATTAAAACCGATCTCATCCTTTCGGAATCAGTCGATACGGGGTCAGAACAAAAATCACTTTTTAAATAATTTCTCAAAATACTCGTAAGAATATTTCCTCGTTTTTGACGAGTAATTCTCTTGAGATATTTTATCCGATATTTTTGCTATTTCTAAAATAACTTTTGGAGTTATATTAGAAACTTTCTTCAATTTGGAAATTATTTTTAACGCCAATTCAACCTGTTTTTTCTTGAATTTTATAAACGGCTTCATATTTTTCAGAATTTTTTCACAAGAATCATAGCCGTTTATTCTCAATTCTGTCATACCATCATTCCTTTCGGAAAGATAGCCGATGCCAAACAACTTTCTAAACCATTTTAACGGATTAGAATGTCTTTTGTCTTGATAAAAACAAATGGTGATCATAGGACGAAAACCTGAAACAGATTCTCTCCTATTTTTAAATTGCACCATTAAGCTTCCGTCACCATCAAAAAATCCGGCAACATAAGCCCAGTTATTATTAGCAGTAATTTTTGTTCGACTTCCCACGGTATTGCCTTAAAAATTATGGTCCTCAAGCATCTATAGTATAGCATGAACATAATAATTTATGAAGGTTTCACCGTTATAGCCGAATTTTCAATGCGGATCACTCCGCAAGGTAGCAATATAATTTACTAGGAACGACTTCCCTCAAGTCTCAACGCCTGCACTAGATAGGAGACCAACCTGTCTCGCGACGGTCTGAACCCAGCTCACGTTCCGCTTTAATGGGCGAACAGCCCAACCCTTGGGAGCTTCTCCACCCCCAGGATGCGAAGAGCCGACATCGCTATTTGATCCATTATTACTAATGGTATGGACTATATCTTCATCCTTTTCCAATAATCAATTTGGAATGAGGAGATGGCGTGTTAGCATTTCGTATATGAAACGCTCGGTTTATTAATAATCGCTTACAAATAAACTCAGTCTCTACGGGGTCATAACAAGTTTATATTTCATAGAATCAACTATATGCGGATAAATTATCCTCATAAAATTATTGATGCTATCTTTCAATATGCGTATTCGGAAATATTTTTTATCCTTGTTTAATCTTGCCTGTATGCCAAGTAAGCGTAAACAATAAAGCAATCTATTCTGATCCGCAATCGAGAATTGTTGTGTGTTTATATACACGTCTCTATCGCGAGATTTGCTTCCGTCATCCATATACCAAACAGCCAGAATTACTGGATCAACAACAATATCCAAAGGAATTACTTTTTTCCCTTGTTTATAAAATCGATCATAAAGTTCAGTTAATTCACTGTGTTGTTTAGTAAAGAATCTATACGCAACGCGACCTTCATTGGTTTTTCGTTCTTTTGGAGCAGATTCACAAAGTCTTTTTAGGGACTCGTATTTATAATCTACATATTCCTTTGCCTCAATGGAATGATTTATTTCCAAAAATGCATTAGATCTGCCGGGCATAATTCTCATATACCCATCTCCCAATAACGATCCAATAATAATTTGTCGCTCAAACTTCGTTAGACTTCCCACGGTATTGTCCATAATATCTGTATTATTAAATACAGCTCAGTCGGTTGCTTGGACAAGCCTAGCATCTATCATTTCGTAATTCAAAGTTTATTATAACATGGAGTCCACCGTTATAAGCCATTTTTTAATTTTAATATATGATTGGCTCAAATTTTTCATATATTAAAACGGCTGAATTTTTCATATATTAAAACGGCTGAATATCATTTCTGATATGGCACCCCAATGTGTTAAGGTGCCGAACTTGGTCGTCGATAAGAACTCTTGGACCAAACCAGCCTGTTATCCCCGGAGTAGCTTTTATCCGATGATCTCTCACCGTTCTACAAAGAATGATCGGTTCACTAAGTCCTGCTTTCGCATCTGCGCGACTTGTAGGTCTTGCAGTTAAGCCAGCTTGTGCCTTTACACTACCAGCACGATTTCCATCCGTGCCTAGCTGACCTTAATGAACGCCTCCGTTACCTTTTGGGAGGCTAGCGCCCCACCAAAACTGCCCACCAGCCACTGTCCCAATACGTTTTTTCCGTAAAGGTTAGAATTTAAATTTTTGAAGATGGGTGTTTCATTGTTGACTCCATTATGTCCGAAAACACAACTTCAAAGTCTACCCACTACACTACGCAGCAAAAATCTAAACACAATAACAAGTTGCAGTGAAGCTTCCGGGGTCTTTTCGTCTAAGTGCAGGAAGCAGGCATCTTCACCTGCCTTGCAATTTCACCGGGCTGATCCTCGAGACAGTTATCCGGTAGTTACGCTTTTCATGCGCGTCGGAACTTACCCGACAAGGAATTTCGCTACTTTAACACGGTTCATTTATGTTGACTCATAATCACTTATGAGATCGGACTATATCATTCCCGATTTATTTTCGGGATCCAGCGTATAGTCTCTGAGGATTCTTTCAAGAATTTATTACATCGCTTAAATTATATTTTCTTTTTCTTCCCTTGCCTTCATTTAGTCTTTCTCTTAATCTCATTATTTTTTCCAGTCCTTCATCTGTTAAATGTTCTCCTCTGCCAATCAGATCTACTATTTGAGAAAAAATAGAAAAATTTGTTTTTGATTTGGAAGATAATAGATGAAATTTGCCGAAAAACGGCAAAACTTTTTCAGTTATCATTTTTGGATTTTCTATAACAAAAATCCAAACACCATCTCTTCTTCGTTTTAATCTTCCGCACTCTAAATGCTTTTTAAGAAGAAATAAAACTGTATTATCTCTTTGCGATACATTAAAACTTGGGGTTATCTGCCAACCATGGCGATAATTATCCCGTTTCGTCAAAGAAACATTGAAACTTCCTTCTCCGTCTGCAAATCCCGCCAAATACCATCCTATATTTTGCGGAATACTTTTTAACCATTTTTGTTCCATGATTTTGGAATTCTTGAAAGTCTTTCCTGCGGATTTTCTGGCACCTTTTATAGTTGGTAGTAAATTTTTACTTCTTGCGGCGATAAACGCAAGCGAGTATTACTACTTTAACCAGATGTTCCCGCATATAGCTGAATTTTATAACTACAACCCGTGATTTTATAGTTACCGCGGTCGTTCACTGGCGCTTCGGGCCGCAGCCTTAAAAACGAATTTCTAAGACATTGACCGTTAACGTTCCAGCACTGGACAAGCGTCACCCCCTATACATCCTCTTGCGAGTTAGCAGGGAGTTGTGTTTTTGATAAACAGTCCCCAGATATCTTTAGCTGCGCCCTATCGCCGCACCTCGCTATGCTCGGACGGAATTTCCAATTTTCAATTTCTAATTTCCAAATAAATCTCAATGATTAAATTTCAAAACCAAAAATAAAAATTTTTGAATTTTAAAAAATTAGAAATCTAAAATTAAACATTCCATACCAAACGCAGTGAGGTACGGCAATAGGGAACCCATCTTGCAAACTTACGGGTAGCTTTTTTGCCTAGTTCCTTGAGGATCACTCACCCATTCGCCTGAGGCTACTCGCCTCACCTACCTGTGTCGGTTTACGGTACAGATTCGTTAATACTAATTTTAGAGAGAATTTCTTGGTAACGCGCTCGGCTGAATTTTTCAGATTGCTCCAAAATTTTCCCTGCTCTTAGATTTTTCGCATTGCTGCGAAAGCTTTCCGGATTTGCCAAGAAAGCATCCTTAAGCCAGGAACATCAATCCAATAAGATGCTCAGCTTACTGTGTTACGACCTCCCATCAAATATTAACAAAGGGCCGGAATATTAACCGGCTATCCATCGGCTGCCCCTCTCGGGATTGCCTTAGGGTTGCCTAACCCTTGGCTGATTGTCATTGCCAAGGAAACCTTAGGTTTACGGCGGACAGGAATTTAACCTGTCTTGCGGTTACTTATGCCAACATTCTCACTTCGTATCGCTCCAGCCGCCCTCGCGGGTCGACCTTCACTGCAGATACAAACGCTCCCCTACCACGTACGGACATCACGCTACACGCGATATCCGCAAGTATAAAGTTAAAATTCACTTTAAACTTTTAACTTTGGACTTTTAACTCGCGACATCACATGCAATGTGATGTCCGCACATTCGCATTTTCGGTAGCAAGCTTAGCCCCGAACATTTCCGGCGCAAGATCTCTCGACAAGTGAGCTGTTACGCACTCTTTAAAGGATGGCTGCTTCTAAGCCAACCTCCTTGCTGTTTGAGAAATCTCACAACCTTGTACACTTAGCTTGCATTTTGGGACCTTAAATGGCGATTAGGACTCTTCTCCTTTTGACTATGAAGCTTAGCCCCCACAGTCTGACTCCCGTTCAACAATGATCGGTATTCGGAGTTTGATTGGTGTTGCTAGCTTGCGCCAGGCAAAACCATCCAGTGCTCTACCCCCAATCATCTATAAAAACGAGGCTAGTCCGAAAACTATTTCGGGGAGAACCAGCTATCACCGGGCTCGATTAGCTTTTCACTTCTACCCACAACTCATCCCATAGCATTGCACGACTAACGGGTTCGGACCTCCTTTCACCTTTCGGTGAAATTCATCCTGGTCATAGGTAGCTCGCTCCGGCTTCGGGTCTTATACATGCCGCCTACCGCGCACAGCGCGGAATTCCCAATTTCCAAATCCTAATTTCCAAATAAATCTCGCTGACTAAATTTCTAAAAATCAAAACTTGATTCTGAATTTTCAAAAATTAAGAAATTAAAAATTATTTAAGAATTAAACATTTAAAATTAGACATTCTGTGCTATGCGCGTTCGCCCTATTCAGACTCGGTTTCCCTGCGCCTACTCCGCCAAGGCGGATTAGACAAGCGACATACATAAAGTCGTTGGCTCATTCTCCAAGAGGCACACCGTCACCCACACACAGCGCGGAATTTCCAATTCTTAATTTTTAATTTCCAAACAAAATCCAATGACTAAATTTCCAAAACTCAAAATTTGATTCTGAGTTTTTAAAAATTAGAAAATTAGAAATTATTTAAGAATTGAAAATTTGAAATTAGATATTCTGTGCTATGCGCAGGCTCCGATTCCTTGTAAGTATATGGTTTCAGGTTTATTTCATCGCCCTCGCCGGGCTGCTTTTCACCTTTCCCTCACGGTACTAGTTCACTATCGGTCATGGATTAGTATTTAGCCTTTCCAAGTAGTATTGGAAGCTTCCTACAGGGCTTTCATTCCCCGCAGTACTTAGGAACAAATGCTCGAGCTGTGAAATTTTCGCTTACGAGGCTATCACTCGCTATGGCCTCTCTTTCCAGAGAAGTTCAGCTAACTTCACAATTTGTAACTCTACAACGCATCTGCCCTGCAACCCCCACGGACATCACGCTACACGCGATATCCGCAAGTATAAAGTTAAAAGTTAAATGTAAAAAGTAAATGCATTTCTGAATTCACTTTAAACTTTTAACTTTGTGATGTCCGCAGGTTTGGGCTTTTCCCTCTTCGCTCGCCGCTACTAAGGGAATAAATTATTTTCTCTTTTCCTCCGCTTACTGAGAGGTTTCACTTCAGCGGGTTCGCTACTCCAAGTAGTTAAACAAGGAGCTCTCAAGGTTTTGAGCCTTGAGGGGTTTCCCCATTCGGAAATCTTCGGATCAAAGACTGTTTGACATCTCCCCGAAGCTTATCGCAGTCATACCGCGTCCTTCATCGCCTTTCCATGCCAAGGCATCCACCATATACCCTTATAACTTCTATTTTAAATTTTAATGATTTAAAATAGTTATTTATACTTTTAATAACCGCAATTAATCAATTTGAAATTGCAATTTCCTGTTAATCCGCCCCAAATTCGTGGCTAAACGAATTTGGGCGGATAAATTATTTTGACCCTATTTAATTTTTAAAGTTCATGCGATCCATTGCCTATTCACTTTTCTGCAACAAACCGCAAATTACAGGCTACGGCATAGAAAGAACTAAAGTATTTTGCCGCAACCTATAATTTACCGTCTGTTTTAAAATAAAAATAAAAACCGCTGTTGGAGCGGTTCAAATAAATAACACTGTTTAAAACAGTTTAAATCACCGCTTCTTTTTTACGGATATTAATTTTTTGCTGTAAATAAAAATGTTGAATAGAAAATTAATTATTATTGTGATTATTAGTATAGTCGCTTCCCGGAATATGTCAATAGTTTACTTTATTTGAACATCGCCATAAATACAACTCTATGTGCCGCTGGTCGGACTTGAACCGACATGGCTGTAAAGCCACACGATTTTGAGTCGTGCGCGTCTGCCAATTTCGCCACAGCGGCATAAATAAGTATGAATAATATACCCAATAAAAAACTTGCAGTCAATTTAATCTAAAATATCATCCCAAAAGTAAAAGTCAGGCAATAAAATTTATCAATCTATCTTTCACAAAAATAATCTTTTTAATCTTTTTTCCCCCTATCCATTTAGATATTTCATTTTTCGCTAATGCTATTTTCTTCGCGTCATCTTCCGACAAACCAATTGTCGCCTCATAAATCCCTCTCGTCTTCCCGTTAATCTGCGCAATTAATTTATAAGTATCTTCTTTTACTAATTTTTGGTCATACTTCGGCCATTTTTCCAAATGAATTGATTTTTTATTTTCCAGAACATTTTGCCAAATTTCTTCAGTAATATGAGGGGCAAAAGGGCTTAATAACTTAACTAATAACTGATAACTGCTAACTGATAACTGTGCTTGTTTTTCCATTTCATTCAACAAAATCATCATCGCAGAAATTGCCGTGTTGAATCTGAAATTTTCAATATCCTCAGTTATTTTTTTAATCGTCTTGTGTAATAGTATTTCTAAATTTTTATTTTTTGATTGTACTTTTAACTTTGAACTTTTAACTTTGAACTCTAAATTCCAGACTCTATCCAAAAATCTCTTAATCCCCAAAATGCCCGTCGGATTCCACGGGCCGCCTTGTTCATATGGTCCCATAAAAGCCAAATACATCCTCACGCAATCAGCGCCGAATTTTTCCACCTCCCTATCCGGATCAATAACATTGCCACGAGACTTGGACATTTTTTGCCCATCGGGTCCCAAAATAACTCCGTGATTTTTACGACTAACAAAAGGTTCTTTGAAATAAATAAGTTTGAGATCGCATAAAACTTTTGTAAAAAATCGCGAATACAAAAGATGCATTGTGTTGTGCTCCGCCCCGCCCACATACATCGAAACAGGCAACCAATTTTTCATTTTTTTGACATCGGCAAATTTCTTTTTGTTTTTCGGATCGGTATAGCGGATGAAATACCACGAGGAATCCACAAATGTATCCATTGTATCCGTTTCCCGTTCAGCATCGCCTTGGCATTTCGGGCATTTTACTTTCACCCATTTTTTCGCTTTGGCGAGCGGCGACCTGCCGTCATTAGTCGGTAAAAAATCTTTCAACAATGGTAATTTTACCGGCAAATCTTTTTCCGGAACAGGCACGTGCCCGCCTTGTGCTGAGCCGGTCGAAGCGCATTTCTCACAATTAATCATCGGAATGGGCACACCCCAATATCTTTGACGGGACAATACCCAATCGCGCAAACGATAATTTTTTTGCTTTTTCACCTGGTCCTGCTTTAAAAGCCAATTAACAATTTCTCGTCTGGCGTTTTCCGATTCCATGCCCGTAAATTGTCCCGAGTTTATCATCACGCCTCCGCCTTCATACGCTCTATTGGTAATTATTAATTCACCTTTCTTGACCGCAGGCAAAGATAACTCGATTACATAAATGATGGGCAAATTGAATTTTTTGGCAAAATCAAAATCTCTTTGATCGTGTGCCGGCACCGCCATCACCGCGCCTGTGCCGTAACTCGCCAATACATAATCCGAAATCCACACCGGCACCTCTTTGCCATTGGCAGGATTTATCGCTTTTATCCTCTTAAGCTCAACACCGGTTTTCTCCTTGTTTTCTTGTCTATCCAAATCAGTTTTTCGGTCTGATTCTTCAATGTATTTTTCAACTTCTTTAATATTTGATATTTGATTTTTAATTTTTGATATTATCCCATGCTCCGGCGCCAGAACCACATAAGTCGCCCCAAAAAGCGTATCCGGACGAGTGGTGAAAACCTCTAAATATTCATCCTCTTTTAACTTTAAACTTTTAACTTTAAACTTGATTACTGTTCCCTCGCTTCGCCCGATCCAATTTTTCTGCGCCAATTTCGTGCTCTCTGGCCAATCCAACCCCCCTAAGTCATCAACAAGCCGATCGGCATAATCGATAATTTTAAACATCCATTGTTCAAATTTTCTTTGAATAACTTGGCTATCGCATCTTTCACATTTGCCATCAACAACCTGTTCATTTGCTAAAACCGTTTTGCAACTCGGACACCAATTGACTAGAGTCTTTGCCCGATACGCCAAACCCTTTTCGTGCATTTTTAAAAATATCCATTGTGTCCATTTATAATACTCCGGATCAATGGTGGAAACTTTTCTTGACCAATCAAAAGACGCTCCCATGCTTTCCAATTGTTTGGTCATAAATTTTATATTTTTCTCCGTCCAATCGCGCGGATTGATTTTTCTTTTTATCGCAGCATTTTCCGCCGGCAAACCGAAAGCGTCAAATCCAATCGGATACATTATATTTTCCCCAATCATCTTTTTATAACGCGCCAGAATATCCGGCACTGCAAAAGCATACCAGTGTCCGATATGCAAATTGCCGGAAGGATACGGGAACTCCGTCAAAAGCATTTGATTTTTTTTGCCCTTGATATTGTCCTTGGCTTGATAAATCTTTTTCGCTATCCAATATCGTTGCCATTTGCGTTCTATCATTTTATGGTTATATTTTCTCATATATTTCTGCTTGCCCTGCCGTAGCTTTCTTGACCGCCGAAGCTTCAGCGAAGGAGGTAGCGAAGGCGGGCCACTTCTTTTCTATTTTTGAGTGATCATATTTTTTCATCAATTTTATATTTTAAGCTTCATCTTCTGCCATTACTTTAAACTTTTAACCTTTAACTTTCAACTATTTTGTGTCCTCGAAGGGAATCGAACCCCCATCTTATCCTTAGGACGGATCTGCTCTATCCATTGAGCTACGAGGACATCTATAATTTAATATTTTATAAACTACCTGATTTTTTCCCTTTTTTCAATCCGCCGCGGCGGATTGATTTTTAATTTTATTTTCTATATTCTAAATTCTATATTCTAAATTATGTTTAATTCGGGCCGTTGGCGCATTTGGTAGCGCGCTTGCATGGCATGCAAGAGGCGACCGGTTCAAATCCGGTACGGTCCACCAAATTTGATTTGCCTTTTTGGCTTGATTTCTCTTGATATTTCAGCTAGTGTAACTTTGATAATCAGCCCAATAATCAGACCCAATTGTACATTCTGTACATTCCCAATTAAAAAGGAGAAGGCGATGAAGGAGGAGAAGACGATGAAGCTAATTGTCTGTGATTTATGCCACGATGTCGTGCAATTAAAATACGATCTAAGAAGCTGCGCGTGCGAAAATATAAAAGGCAAATACATTGACAAAATAAACATAGAAATTCATGTTAAAAATAAAATGAAATGCCGTATCTTGGGATTGGGCAATGACGTCCGCCATGGAGATCAACATTCGGGATCGTGCTGGATTATCAAATTCACCGATCAAACAGTAAAAAAACTTGTCAAAATCAAAATCGGAGGCAAAAGCGATGAAAACAAATGAAGCTGATCTGCATATTCACAGCCATTATTCTGACGGAGATTGTTCTGTAGACGAATTAGTAAAAAGAATGAAAAAATCGGGCCTGAAGGTTGCGGTCCTTACGGATCACGACACAACAGACGGCGCGGAAAGATTCATAAAGCTTTGCGCGCAACATGGCATTGATACAATCTCGGGGATTGAAATTAGCTCCACTAATTACTATTTCACCGACGCAAAAGAGCTCTGGAAATTAGAACTTCATATACTAGGATACGGATATAATCTAAAATCTCTGTCAAGTGGCAACGAACTTTTATATCGCAATCAAGTTGTCAGCAACCATCATGTTGAAACAATGATTATGAAATACAAAATTTATGATGAATTTTCAACATCTTTCGTTGAATTAACAAATCAATTCAATGTTCCCTGGCCTTTAACATCAAAATACTGGCTTATCAAAGCCCGCGCTATCAATTTAATGGAAACCAAGAATTTAGATTTTAATGAGGCAAAAATACTGGCAACAAGAGAGATTTCCAGTGGTGGACGTTTTTGCGCCAGACGCGGAGATTATTGTTCTCCTCGGGAAGCAATAGAACTAATCAAACTTCATGGCGGTATGGCAGTCTGGGCTCATTCTTTAAAATACCTTCATCAGCTTGAAAAATTTTTCCCGCTGAAAGCAAATGTTATATTTGAAAAAACATTGAAAGAGCTCAAGGACTTTGGCCTTGACGGACTTGAAGTTTTTACCCAGCATCATTCCCAAAAAGACAGGGAATTCCTTTTGAAACACTGTGAGAAATACAACTTTAATCCGAATTTCGGCGGGTCGGACTATCATGGCGACAAAGAAAACGAGTATATGCCAAGTATATATCTTGGCAAGGGAGGGATCGGTCATAATCAATTCCTTGAATTGAAAAAAATCTTGAAGAAAAAATAAAACAAAAGCCCTGCGGATTAAAATCCGCAGGGCTTTTTAAATTTATAAAATTCACTGACCCAATCTCTTCTCTCCCTCTTTTTTGATCATTCCGCCAGACGGATAAGAAATATAAAAAGTGGTGCCTTTGTTTTCTTCCGATTCAAACCGTATCTCGCCGCCCGAATGATCAATTATTGATTTCACGATATAAAGGCCGAGTCCCGTTCCTTCCGGTTCTCTATTTTTTATATTATCTCCTCGGAAAAATTTAGAAAAAACTTTTTCCTGCAATTCTTTGGGTATGCCATATCCCGTATCCGATATTTTCATGACAATCTTTGAATCTTCCAATTTTATTTCAAATGTAACCGTGCCGTTCTCCGGCGTATATTTCACGGCATTAGTTAAAAGATTTTGGAGAACAATCCTCAATAATTTCGGGTCCGCATTCATGATTGGAGCTGTCTGACCAAAGCTTTTCACGATATTTAACATCTTCTTCTTAATCATAGGGTCTAATTCAGATAAAATATCATTAATAACATCAGCAATATTGGCGGTTTCCGGCTCAATGGAAAACACGCCCAACTCTATTCTGGAAACATCAAGCAATGCCCTCACAAGATCAATCATATTTAAATCGATTTTATGTATACTATCCAGATATTTTTTTTGATTTTCACTCAATCCATTCGCGGTGCCCGAAAACATCGTCTCAATAAACCATCTAATAGTTGTCAGCGGAGTCAACAACTGATGCGATGCCAGTGACACAAATTCGCTCTTGGCGCGATCTTCCTCCTCTATTCTCCTGGACATTTCATTAAAAGCTTCTCTGAGATTACCGATTTCATCGGCTGATAGCACTTCAAGTTTCTGAAGTAATTGTCCTTTAGTTATATTCTTAATTGAACTGGACAATTCTCTTATTGGATAAACAATGCTTTTATTCAAAAAATATATCAACAATATGGTTATCAAAAGCGCAAAAATAGATAAAGCTACTATGATGATTTTAATATCATTTAATTCAGTAGTAATTTCCGATTCATTAATTTCAGCAAGCAGTGTCCATTGACTATCACTGTCAACGCAAGCCGAAGCGCCAAAAACCGATATTCCCCTGTAATTATTATAAATGCCATTCATATTTTTTCCTGTTTCATAGCATTTTCTAACCGGCTCGGTATCCACAATTTGATTTAAGATTGCATTTTCCACAAATATTGACGGCGTTAACATCAATTTGCGGGCATCAATAAGATAAATTTCCAGGGTATTTCCCATTACTATTAGCGAAGGAACTTCCGGAATCTCGTCACCCGCAACAATCCGTTGATTTTCCTTAAAAACTCCCATCAGTTTATTATTGGAAATATGATTAACCATTACACCAATT
>Ga0076111_116_pt1 | contig 21368 bp, 20 predicted proteins | sample RifGroC2_FD_68236 | JGI IMG/M metagenome (GOLD analysis project Ga0076111, IMG submission 68236) | Parcubacteria bacterium GW2011_GWC2_36_17
GTGGCCGCGTATGTCTCCTGAATCTTTAACTTTTCGGTCAAATTCCTGAATGAAGAGAATTTGTCAACCACATTGGAATCTTTTTGTAAATGCCACGCCCTGTCCACGATATTACTTCCTTTAATATATGTCTCAAGCATAAAAGATGCCGCGTAAAAAGAAACATTGGAAAACACGATCCCAAATATCGCAAAAAATATAAAAAGGTTTTTAGAAAATTTTAATATTTTCTTAAGCATGATTAACTTTCGTTGTATCCTCTCACGTAATTATACACCCTTTCTGAAATATTTTTCATTACATCCTTAGCCATTGTTTTTTCCTTGCTCTGCACCATTACCGTGAGAAGATACGGCCTGTTTTTTGCATAGACGATTCCCGAGTCAATATAGGTTATGGTATCATCCGCAATCCCGATTTTATGCGCGAAAACAACATCCGTGGGAAGACCGCCTTGGAGAAAATCGTTAAATTCGCTTTGTGATAAATAAGAAAGTAATTTCTGCGAATTATTTTCCGAAACATAACTTGCGTTATAGAGCGACCTTAAAAGCACGGAATATTGTTTGGCGCTTATCTTGCCTTCTGTGGAAAGAAAGTGTTCCAGACCCATATGGTTATATACGTCGGAAATTTCTTCTATTTCTAAATTGCGGATAAGAATGAAATGCGCCGTATTGTCAGAGTCCGACAAGGAGCGCCGGACAAGTTCTTCTATGGCGAATGTCGCGCCCGTCTTTTCTTTATTTGTCCGGGGACATCAGCACCAGCTCGTTGGTCCATTTCCACTCGCCTTTTTCAATTTTTTTTGCGACCACCATCACTACGGGAACTTTCAAGAGACTTGCCGGATAGAATTCCGCATCTTTATTAAGAGCGATGCTGGCGCCGGTCGGCAGGTATTCAAAGTAAATTGAAACATTCTGTTCAGCTTCGTATTTGTCGTTAAGATAATCACGCAATGGCTGGAAATTAATAATCAAATCTTCCTGCTCAACTAATTTTCGCGCTGGATTGAGTAAATTATATTTATTATTTTCGGAAACAGCAGAATCTACATCATCCACATCGCGATTTTTAATATAAAAATAAGAAAACCAGCCGTTTGCCACAATCAAAATTATAACCAGCGACAATAACGCAAAAATCAATTTTCTATTTTGATTTATTTTATTTTTTTCGTTATCTTTTTGCATCTCAATTTATTTCATTTTATTTTATCAAATTCCGATGATTTTAGATAGGCGGATATAATTAGCATCATCTATGGAATTAAATCGTAAGTCCTATATTCCCTAAAATTTCCCAAAATCTCCCCTCATCCGCCAGTCCGACGATCGCCGGACTGGCGGATATAATCGGCTCTAATTAATCTGACGAAGTGTGCCCCCTTTGCTTATCTCAAAAATCTCTACAAAATTTATCATTCTCAATTCTCTCATATCGTTAAGAAACTCTTTCGGAATCTTTACTTTTCCCATCCAAACACTTTTCTGAATCAAATTAAATCCTATGTTCTTCAACGCCGACCTCAACCATTCTCTTTTCCTTCTTTCCTTTTCGGGAATATCAAATATCGCAATGGTAAAATTTTTGCTTTCTACTGACTCATATGATGTTTCGGGTAAAATATTTTCTTTTCGCTTTTTCAAAATTTTTAAACGTTTGTCCCCTCCTGATGTTAAACGAAAAAGGAAATTTCCATTTTTTTGCTCTTTCTTTATTAATCCTCCTTTTTCTAATTTATAAACCACATCGAGAAATCGCCTTTTTAATTGTTTCTCAATTTTTATTTTTTCTTCATCTTTTCTACGCTCTTTTCGTAATTTATTAAGTCTATATTCAAACCCTTTTATGGAAGTGCCGTAAGGAGAGCTTAAAATAGTCATCATTAAATCTGCCATACCTAAAGTTGATCCCTTCAATTCTCCCAATATTTTCAATGTAGTATCGCCTTTCATTTTTTAGTTTTATCCGCCAGTCTGACGATCGTCGAACTGGCGGATGGTTTTAATATTTTTTAAAATTATTGCGTTTTTAATTTAAAACTCCCCGGAGTGCCAGTAATGTCCACATTGCTGTCATCGGATAAATAACTGTTATTAAAATTCGTGCTGTCGCCCGATGTTGGATTGTCCGATTGTCCGGTCGCCTGCCAAGTCGTCTGCACCGGCGAAGCGTTTTTCCAACGAGAAATATATTCGGAATACGAAATATCCGCGAGTCCGGATTTTTGAATCGTTATTGTTATTTTTTGCGTCGAAGGATCATCATTTGATGTATTATATGTTGATTCTATGTCCCCACTTGAAGAATCTCGCGACACATTATCCACCACCAAAAATCTCGCATATGCCTCGCTATTAATTGTCACATTTTCTGACCCTGCCACTAATACCCATTTTCCCCCTTGCACTTCCGGATGATATTGATTGCCTTTTGTAATGTTATAAAAATTCACCCAATTCTCTCCCGAAATCGCGCGCGTGGCTTCAACGGCCTCTCTGGAAAGATTTGTCGCCACCGTCCTGTCCCCTGCCACATCCGCTGACTGCAAACTCATTTGCGAAAGTTGCATAGACACAGCCGCCACCCCGATAATAACGGCAACGGCGAGGAGGATTTCAAATAAAACTTGGCCACTCTGCCGCGAAGCGGCAGTCAAAATTTTCAATTTATAATTTCTAATTTTCATTAAATTTACAATTAATTAATTTCTAAACATTTTTATCTATTGTATTTGTTACTTTCTGAAAAATGAGATGAAATTCATGAGCTTCTTGCCAAAATTTTTTTAATTCTTCTTTAAATTCTGGGTGATATTTTGCTAATAATCTAAGCCAATATTTTGTTTCATTCGCCTCTTTTTTGCAGATATAAATTTTATTCCTAAAATCTCTCTTTGAGCTTGACGCATTTGCTTCGCAATAATTAGCGCCAATTGATGTAGTAGACCTCGCTGATTGAACGATAATATTTCTATTAATATCGTCCTTTTTAATGTTCCTTATATACCCCAATATATCTTCCGAAAATCGCGCAGTTCGTTCTTCTAAATCATATTCTTTGCTTTTATCCGATGATTGATTCATTAAAAATTTAATAGAAATTAGAAATTGAAAATTAGAAATTTATTGCACTTCTATTCTTCCGCTTGTTTCTATTGAAATCGTCTTCGTGCTGTTTTGCAGATTGATAACAATGTTTTGCGCGGATGACGGCACACCGGTAATTTTAGAAAATATCACATCAATTGATTGGCCGCTTGTTGGCGCAGTAAAAGTTATGCCCTGCGCCAAATGCGTCAAATAAATCGTTTCAACAATCGTGCTTCCCGAGGCGTAACTGTTAGTCGTGGAAAAAAAATCATAAAAAGGCTCTGCGCCGGTATTGTCAAAATGCACGCCCCATTTTTTGTTATCCTCGCCGGTCATCGCCTTCCCCTGCGCTTCGCGCAATTTGCCGACTATCTGACCCGCCGTCTCGTCCAATTCAGAGCTTGTTTTAAATCCGCCAAGATAAGAAAAACTTATGGTGGAAATAATCGCTAAAATAGCGAGAACGAGAATGACTTCCAGGAGGGTGAAACCATATTCAAAATACAAAATTTTTAATTTTAAATTTTTAATTTTCATTAAATTTTTAATGATCTAATTTTTAAACCAATCCCGCGAAGCGGGATATTATTAGAAATTAGAAATTGAAAATTAGAAATTACCTAAGTGAACCCACCATCTGATAAATCGGAACGAGTATTGATATCGCAAGTCCGCCAACAACAATGCCCATTACAAGAAGCATAAGCGGCTCCATTAAAGCAACTAAATTTTTCAGGGTTCTGTCCACCTCCTCGTCATAAAAACCACTCATTGTCGCCAAAATATTTTCCAATGTCCCGGTCCGCTCGCCTACGGCCATCATATTGGTCAAGATATTCGGAAAAAGCTCCGAATTTTTTTTAAATGATTCCGTTAAAGGCAGGCCGCGCCTTAAATCATCCTTAACTTTCAAAATAAAATCCCGATACATTTCATTACTGATTGATGTCGCGGTGATTTCCAGCGATTCAATGATATTCATGCCGGAATTCAATAAATTTTGCAGTGTGCGGGTAAATCTCACGAGTGCTATTTTTTTCATTAAATTTCTGAAAAGGGGAATTTTCCAAAAAAGCGCCAAAAAAAATTTCCTGCCGGTCACGGTGGTGCGAAAATAAAGCAGAAAAACTATGGCTGATATGAACAGCCCGAATGTTATTACCGGACTCTTGGAAAATATATCTCCTATGGCTAAAAATATTCTGGTGACAAGGGGCAATTTGAATCCACCTCTCGCAAAAGCCGTAGCAAGTTTGGGCAAAACAAAAGTCAGTAAAAATATAACCAAAGCCAAGGATCCTGTCATTAAAATAATCGGGTATATCATCGCGCTCTTTGTCTTTTTGACAAGATCATAATCACGAAGCATTTGTTCCCCAAGTTGATCCAAGGTCTTGTCCAATGTGCCGGAAACTTCTCCGGCGCGAATCATTCCAACAAATACATCCGAGAAATATTTAGGATAAGCCGCAAAGGCAGATGAAAGCGGCTGACCTTTTTCAAGATTATTTTTTGCGGATATTAAAACTTTTTTCATCATTGGTTTTTCCGCATCGGCTATCATAATCTCGAGAGCTTCACGAAGACTTAATCCCGCCTTAAGTACCGCCGCTAAATGTTTTGCCAAAAGAATTTTATCAAGCGGAGAAACGGTCTCAAAAATATCCGCAATCAAGGCTAATCGTTCCCGTTCAATTTTGCCCTTTTCATAAACGGAAACCGGCGTTAATTTCTGACGCACTAAAAATTCAATAACCTCCTCTTTGTTTAAGGCTTGCATTTCTGTCTTATATAAAATTCCTTTTTCATCTATGGCCTCGTATAAATATATAGGCATGCCGATTTTGTCGAAATTTTGGAGCGAAACTTGTTTCGTGAACAAAATTTCGCTCCAAAATCGAGCACCCTGTTAAATAAAATTTTCCAAATTTTAATTTTTGTGAAACAAAAATTATTTAACAGGGTAAGGTTTGCTATCTAAATCCGCCTCGGCGGATTTAGAGCAAGCCCTTATTCTCTAATAACTCTTAAAACCTCTTCTATTGTCGTCGTTCCCGCCTCCACCTTGCTGAGTCCATCTTCAAACATCGTCGTCATTCCTCCTTTTACCGCCGCTTTCTTTATATCGTCTGAAGAGACTTGTTTCATAATTAAATCTCTAATAACATCATTGACATTAAAAATTTCAAAAATTCCTATTTGTCCGCGATATCCTGTCCAGTTGCACAATTTACATCCCTTGCCTTTATATAAAAATTCCGGAACCTTATAGGATCCGACTCCGACAAAATCCATTTGGGTTTGGATATTTTTTCGCACTTCTTCAGCGGGTTTGTAACTAACCACACAAACATTGCAAATACGACGCACAAGACGTTGAGCAACAACAACATTTATAGTGGAGGCAAGTAAAAACGGCGGCGCGCCCATATCAATAAGGCGTGGAATGGCTGTCGGCGCGTCATTGGTATGTAATGTGGAAAGCACCAAATGTCCGGTTAAGGCGGAATTTATGGCAATGTCCACTGTTTCATTGTCGCGAATCTCTCCTATCATTATAATATCCGGATTTTGACGGACGAGCGCGCGAAGTCCCAAAGCAAAAGTGATGCCGGCCTTGGGATTCACCTGTGTTTGATTGATGCGCGGGACTTCATATTCCACTGGATCCTCTATGGTAACAATATTAACGTTTGGCTGATTTAAAATATGCAACATGGCATAAAGAGTGGTGGTCTTGCCGTGCCCCGTGGGACCGGTCACAAGCACCAAACCGTGAGTTTTTTTAAGATTTTCTTCAATTGTTTTTATGTGCTCCTCTGAAATTCCAAGCTCGTTCAAACTTAAGGGACGGGCAGAACCGCGAAGCAAGCGCATTTCCGTTTTTTCGCCATGGAATGTCGGCATAATATTTACGCGCACATCAATTTTTTGATCTTCCATTTCAAAACGAAAACGGCCGTCTTGCGGAGATGTATGTATGTCAATTTGCAGATTCGCCAAAACTTTTACGCGAGCGACTAAAATAGGAGCTATTTGTTTTGGCAAAGATAAAATTTCATGCATAATGCCGTCAATTCTGAATCTAATCAAAAATTTGTCTTCAAACGGCTCAAAATGAATATCTGAAGAACCTAGCGAAGAGGCATGCTCCAAAATACTGTCTAAAATAGTAATTATCGGAATGGCTTCGGCCATACGCGACAAATCAGTGGTTGTGCTAACTCCGGACACTATGGATTGCTTCAAATTTTCTTCAATTATTTTGTTGAATTCCTCGCCGATTTTCTTTTTATATTGTTTCAACGCGTGTTTTAAGCTTGACTGAGTCATTAGATGGGGAATGACTTGCATATCTCTAAATTTCGCTCTTTGAAATTCCAATACCTCTAGATCCAAGGGGTCAATCATGGCAACCTTCAAGACATTTTTTTCTTTATCAAAATCAAAAATAATAATGCGGTGACTTTTAGCATAAGACTCCGGCAACATCTCAATAATTTCTTTTTTCAATTCAATTTTTTTCAAATCAACCACCTCTACCTTGAAAAATTTTGATAAGTAATCAACAAGATACTCCTCGGAAATATTTCCTCTACCGATTAAAACATCGCTAATCTGCTGACCGCTGCGAAACGCCTCATCTTTTGCCGAGCCAAATTCGTCCTCTGTTATGAGGCCAGTGCCCAGTATTACTGATTTTAGATCTTCGTGAGTTATGTGCATACCAATGTTGTCCCGCCTAAATTTTAATGTAAACAACAACAACCTTTAGGCGATATTTTTAAAAAAATAATTAAGGACTAAATAATAAACTTTAATTTGTTAAAATTTGGGAGGGTTACAACATTGAGCACCCTGTTAAATAAAATTTGAATATATCTTTCAAATTTTAACTTTGATTTTTGAAAAATCAAAGTTATTTAATAGGGTAAGGTTTGCTATCTAAATTTTCTGCTCCCTCGACAAGCTCGGGATTAAAAATTTAGAGCAAGCCCTTAAACTTTTAAAAATCCTAAGCTCAAAATTTGCGCCAAATAATCCCCTATAAGCAATGTAATAAATGCCGCGACAATCAACGCTCCCGTCAATGGCACTCTTTGCATTTCGCGCTTGATATAAAACAAATAAAAAATCCTCATAATCGTCAAAACAAACGCAATGACAAGATACGCAATTAAATTCGGCCATCCGACAATCATTGCGCCAGAAACTAAAATCAGCATATCTTCAAAATCCAGATATTGCTTCTTAAAAATTTTATTCAAAATCCAAAAATACAAAACAAGCGCAAAAGATACCGCAATCCCGATGGCCGGAGACATAATAAAATGTTGCCATAAAAATTTGCTAAGACCGTTTTGACTCCATACATAATATTGAAAACCCAAAGACAGAAAAATCTTTACCAAAACCGTCAAAAATATAACAATAAAAACTATTGTCGCGGCCCTTGTCAGATGCTCACGCCTCAAAAAATATGTCTTTAATAAATAAATCAGCGAGAACAAAAAAATCGTGAACGGCGCGAGAACTATTAAGATATTGGTAATAGATGGGAAAGAATACACTCAATTAAAGTTTGGAGTTTAGAGTTTAGAGTTTGGAAATTTTTTTCTTTTTCCAACCTCTAATCTCCAATCTCCAACCTCTGTTTATCTAATCTCTAATCTCTGGTTATTTATTATTATATCACAAATCTATCTCGCAAGAAAATATTTTACCCGACAAAATAAAAACCCCGCGAATACTTTCACGGGATTTTTGTTTTATGATAATTTTATTAGAATCCTGCCGCGCTGACTGCTGAAGCATTATTTGAACCTAAAATTTTAAGATTCGTGCCAACTTCATACATCAATGCGCTATTGCCTCCGTCTTTTAATCTTCTGTCGTTAGGGGCGGTTGTCATCTCAGTGCTTTCTAATGTGGCATTAATTTCATAAGTCAAGTTATCAATATTGCAAGCATATCTATAAACCAGCGCTTCAGAAGTTACCGTAGAAACTTCGCTTGTGCCATAAGAAACATCATTCGTTGGGTCAACCGGCAATCCGGAAATAGGAGTGCCGCCGACAATATTATCAAAATTAATTGGTATCCATCCTGTCCCATCAGTAAGAGCGCCAGTGGCCGAATCAGCAGGTTGACTATTTCCAGTACTTGTGAAAGTGGATCCATCCAAAGTGACATCAGAAATATCCGCAGTCGTGGCATCCACACTATAATAGATAAGTCCCGTGGCTGTTTCACCTGTCCAACCGTTTGTGCCCACCTGACATTCTGTATTATCGGTAGCGCCCGCCAAATATACTGGCGTTACTGTTGTCGCATAAAGACCTATCGCGCTCTTCAATGATGACATATCGGATATTCTCTGAGTATCGCGGCTCTTTTTTAATGTTTCCGCAGGATTTAAAACAAGCACAACGATTGTCGCAAGCGTCGCAAGGATAGCAATAACTATCAAAAGCTCCAAAAGAGTGAAGCCCTTTTGCAATTTAGATTGTTGAATTGTCAAATTATTTGAATATTATTAAATTGTTTAATTATTAACAAATTTAATAATATAATTTATTTATTATTTTACAATTATACCAGAAGCGGAAAAATCGCGCAAATAGAGTTGGGGATAAATTAAAAGCTTAAAAGCTCTTTAGCTTTATAGCTTTCGAGCTTAAGAGCTATTTCGCTCTCTTCCTCCTGGATGAATCTAAAATCTTTTTGCGAATTCTCAAGTTCACCGGAGTCACTTCCAATAATTCATCATCATCAATATACTCAATCGCGCCTTCAAGTGTCATAAGCCTTGGAGGAATAAGGGTGATCGCTTCGTCAGATGATTTTGAGCGGACATTGCTCTGTTGTTTTTCTTTGCAGGGATTCACCTCCATTTCGTCGCCCTGTCTATTGGATTCGCCGATAATCTGCCCCACATAAACCTCGTCCCCGGGCTTTGCAAATATAGTGCCTCGCTCCTGGAGATTATACAATGAATAACCGACAACTTTGCCATTTTCCATTGAAATCATTGAGCTGTGTTTTGGCTTGTCCAAACCTTCCACAACAGGAGCATATTTCAAAAATAAATGATGCACTTGAGCAGTGCCGCGCGTCGCTATCATGAGCATTCCTTTCAGACCAATAATTCCACGGGTTGGGATTATAAAATCAAAATGTTGCTCGCCACTCGGCAAGATAGACATATTTTCCATCACTCCCTTTCTTCTGCCCACAACGTCAATTATGGTGCCTGCATATTCCTCCGGCGCTTCAATAGTCAAAGATTCCACCGGCTCCATTTTTATCCCGTCTATTTCCCTATAAATAACTTCCGGTTTTGATACGGCAAATTCAAATCCTTCGCGGCGCATTTGCTCAATTAAAATAGCGAGATGCAATTCGCCTCTGCCGGCAACGACATAACTGTCCGGACTGTCAGTTTCTTTAACCCTTAGAGAAACATTCGTTTCAAGTTCTTTAAATAATCTATCGCGCAAATTTCTTGAGGTGCTGAATTTGCCTTCCCTTCCGCCAAAAGGACTGTCATTCACCTTAAAAGTCATCTCCACGGTCGGCTCATCAATTTTAAGCAGTGGCAAAGCAATCGGATTAGTTGAATCTGCGACTGTGTCGCCTATTTCTATATTTTCAAATCCGGCGAGTGCCACGATATCGCCGGCTTTCAATTCCGGCACCTCCGTTCTTTCCATACCGTCAAAAGCAAGTAATGCGGTAATGCGGCTATTTATATGAGACCCGTCTCTTTTTATCAATGTAGCCATCTGGCCGGTCTTGATGATGCCGTTATCAACTCTACCCACGCCAATACGCCCCTTAAAATTATCATTGAACAAATTCAAAATTAAAATTTGAAGAGGAGCGGTTTTATCGCCATGAGGAGAGGGAATTTCTTTTAATACCAAATCAAAAAGCTCAATCAAATTTCCGTCTCCAGACTTAATTCCTTGCATCGCTTTTTCTAAATCCAAACTAGCCACGCCTTTTGCGCCAGAAGCATACACAACAGGGAAATCAAGCTGATCATCATTGGCGTTTAATTCAATAAAAAGTTCTAAAACTTTATCAACCACGTATTCCGCTCTCGCATCAGGTTTATCTATTTTATTTACGACAACGATGACTTTATGTCCAAGCTCCAAAGCTTTTCTCAAAACGAATTTCGTCTGAGGCATCGGACCTTCTTTTGCATCAACCAAAAGCAAGACTCCGTCAGCCATTCTCAAGACACGTTCAACCTCTCCTCCGAAATCCGCGTGTCCCGGAGTGTCAATAATATTTATTTTTATATCTTTGTATTTTACCGAAGCATTTTTTGCCTTAATGGTGATACCCCTTTCACGTTCAAGATCCATAGAATCCATAACAAGCTCTTTTTGCCCTTCTGTTTTTTTCAAATCAAAAGAACCCGTCTGTTTTAAAATTTCATCAACGAGTGTGGTTTTGCCGTGGTCAACATGGGCAATAATTGCAATATTTCGTAATAATTTATTCATCCCTCACCCTTAAAGCATTGAGTATTTAATGAAGCTACTCTTAATTGAATACTTTTATCTGCTTTAATTATTTTTATGTTTACTCCCTCGCCATCCTCAATGCATCATGCTTTAAGGGTGAGGGATTTAAATCAAAAACGCCCCGAGCGGAGCGTTTTATTTATAATATAATTTTTATATTATACTGATTTTTTATAAAAATGCAAGCCCCGCGCATAAAAAATCTTTTTATGCGCGGGGCAAGCATTAGCGATCCAGATATTCCGTCATCCCTCCGCAACCGAAAGCTTTTAGGGATTCCCTAAAAAATCCCCTTATTTTCTCCTTGTTGAAAATATCATTGCCATATCCGTCACCAAGTTTATTACGAAGCCCACTCTCAGCGTCTATGGAAAAATTATCGCTCTTTAACATTCTCATTAACCGCGACACAATAAAAAATGCATTCTCGCCATTCAATCCTCCGGAAAACCCAATCGCCAAATCCGGCAGATGATGCCTTATTCTTAAAGCCAAATATACATTTTTTGCCAGATTCATCGGCCGCCCCTCACCACCGGAACAATCAATTAAACAATATCCGATAAAATCCGAAAGCCATTTAAGATTGTTTAATATGAAATCTATATTACTATCAGAAAAATCTCCAATGAGATTGCGGTTTACCTGCATGATTATCGCAAGGTCGGGATATTTATTCTTTATTGATCTTAATGTTTTTGGTTCAATGTCTCCAAGATATCCATCAAGCTGCACTGCTTGGCACAACTTATCAAAATATATGCCCGTCTCCCCAAAAATATGCAATATTCTCTGGATTATTTTTGATTTGTCTTTTTCCGAATAATGCGCGACATTAAACACATTAGGAATGAATCTTTTCGTATATTCAAAGATGCTTCTAACTTCTTTCATATCGCTTGACAATCTCAAATTATTTTCAAAATCAAGCCCTTCAATAACCTTCTTATTTATCTGAACTCCCACCTGAATCATCGGTCCAAAATTCAAAGCCGCAAATCTTTGCGTAATCTGCGAAACAGCCAAAACTTCATCTAAATTCTTAATGCCCACAAACCCTATATATGGCGGCTTCATAATTCCCCCCCTTTTTTTATATTGTTAAAGGACTTGAATTTTAATACTTTGAATTACGAAATGCCAGATACTAGGCTTTTCCGAGCTTTAAAGCGAGCTGTATTTAATAATACAGCGAACGAGAAGCGACGGATATAACGACGTAGATGGTTTTTCATAATTCAAAGTTTAATAATTCTCACACCTTATCTCATAATACGCCCTGGCATATCCGCAAGCTGGACAAGTATCCGGCGCTTCTTTACCCGTGTGAACATAACCGCAATTTCGGCATTTCCATTGCACGTCTGAATCTTTTTTAAAAATTTTATCGTTTTCCAAATCAGCAATCAATTTTTTATATCTTGCTTCGTGGTACTCTTCCACCTCGCCAATTTCTTTAAACATCTTTGAAATCTCGTCAAAACCCTCTTCTTTGGCCATTTTAGAAAATTCCGGATACATTATCGTATTTTCATAATGCTCTCCGCCCATCGCCTCTTTTAAATTTTCCAGCAAACTTCCTCTCGGCTTTATTTTCAATTGTCCCTCGGTTTCCACATAGCCACCAATAAACTCCATCAACCTGCGCGCATGCGCTTTTTCATTGTCCGCCGTCTCATCAAAAATCGCGGCGATATTTTCATAGCCCTCCTCGCGCGCTTTTTCCGCAAAAAATTGATATTTATTCCTTGCTTGTGATTCCCCGGCAAACGCTTTTAGTAAATTCTGTTGTGTTTTGTTCATGATAAAGTTTCGAGTTTTAAGCTTCAAGTTTTAAGCTTCAAGTTTTAAGCTTCAAGTTTTAAGCTTCAAGTTTTAAGTTACAGGTTTCAAGTTTCAAGTTTTAAGTTTTAAGCTCTAATATAATCTCTCCAATGTTCATAAAGATCTCTTGTGGCAAATAAATCTCTGGAATTGTATTTAGCGATTTTTACGAATTCTTTTTCTTTAAATAATCTCCCGACATCATCTCCGGTCACACCTTCCACTTTCGGGCTGGCTATACCAAATGCCCTGCACCACAAATGAAGATTTCCTTTTTTGCGCACCGTCCCATAAAAAGATAATTGATCCAAAAGATCGATATGTACGGCATTGCTTCTTTGGCTGTTTATGTATCTATTATACATCAAATCTTTGGTTGGTCTAATTCCGTGCACTGCCGAACGCACTATTATAAATGGCACATCAAACGCTCTTCCGTTGAAACTGATAAATTCGTTATACTGTTTCGCGCCCTCCCAAAATTTTTCCAACATTTCCTTTTCCGCGCATTGGCGATAGACAATGCCATTATCTTCAAAGTCTTTATTTTTTTGTCCCGGCGCCTGATAATAAATCGCGCCCTTATCTTTTTCCGAGTCAAAAACTCCAATCACCACAATCTCTCCGGTGAGCGGAGAAAATCCAAGTCCATTTTTCATATCCTCTAAAGCGGCGCGATACTCTTCTTCATTTTGAGATTCTTTCCGTATCCAACGCGTCAAACTCTCTTGAGTTGTCACATCAAGTTTATCAAAATTCTCGCCAATTGTTTCAATGTCAAAAACTAAGGCCATATTAAAAATGAAAAGTTAAAAACGAAAAATTCAAAATAATAATTGCTATTTACTGATAACTATTTGCTCTTTCTTTTCTTTTGAAAAAACATAAATATATAAAATATCCAGAATGCCGACGGTATTTACGACAAGCAGAGCGATGAACCACTTTTTTTCTTCACGATGGGCCGCGCGCCACAAAGCCACTCCCTTCCACGCCAGAGACCAGACCAGCAACAATAAAATGACTACTTGTTCTCCTTGGCTCAGCTGCGATGCAATGCTAAATTTTGAGAAAATATCCATAGAATTTGTAATTGCTAATTGCTAATTGCTAATTGCTAATAATATCATATCCTAATCCTCCCCTGCCTCCAAACCAAAATTATATCTCCTTGAACTTCGGCAATTGTTGATGATTTTGATTTTTTCAGCCGACCGCTGTCCAATATAAAATCCGGTTTATATTTTCTGCCGGCAAATTGTTTCTCTAGTTGTTTTCGGGAATAACACATCGACTCTCCGGAAATATTAGCCGAAGTAGAGGTTATCGGCCGATTAATCTCCTTAGATAATTTTCTGGCAATACTACAATCGGGAATACGAATAGCTATCTTTCCGTCTTGGAAAATTTGTTTGACAAATTTTCTTTTTGCAAGCGCCGTCGGCTCCAAAACCAAAGTGAGCGGTCCCGGCCAAAATTCTTTTGCCAATCCCAAAGATACTTTATCCATTTTGGCATATTTTTTGACAATTTTCAGATCGCCGGCAATCAACGGCAAAGATTTTTCTTTGCTTCTGCCTTTTATTTCAAAAATTTTTAAAATCGCCTTTTTATTTTCCGGGTCCGCTCCAAGTCCATAAGCGGTGTCTGTCGAATACGCGACAACCCCTCCGGACTTTAAAATTTCAATGGCAATTTTTAAGGTCATTATTGCTTTGAAAATTTTAAAACCAGCTTTTCTATTTTTTCCATTGCGTCGGGATCATATATGGAAATTGTCCCTGTGTTTTTATTCAATTTTTTCAGTATTTTAATCTTTTCTTTCAATTCTTTTTCAGACACCAAATCCGTTCTGCTAATAAATACATACTCGATTTTTTCAAGCAGAAATTCTTCAAATTTCCCAAGTTCTTTACGGATTGTCTTATAATCTTTTGCGACATCTTTAGAGTCCGCTGAAATCAAATGGAAAAACGCTTTCGTCCTTTTGATGTGCTTTAAAAATTTATGGCCAAGCCCCTTGCCTTCGGCCGCGCCCTCAATCAGTCCAGGGATATCCGCCAGTATCACGTTTTTATAGGCGCCCAAACTAGGCTCAAGCGTTGTAAAATGATAATTCGCCACTTTTACATTGGCTTTTGTAAGCTCATTTAAAAGACTGGACTTGCCGACATTTGGCAATCCAATCAAGCCAATATCGGCAATCAATCGCAATTCCAGAAACAACTCTGCACTTTCGCCATTAAGGCCTGGTGTTGATTCTCGCGGAGTCGTATTTACACTTGATTTAAAAGTATAATTTCCTCTGCCGCCTTTGCCGCCTTTTACCAATAAAACCGGATTTTCGTCCATTATTTCCACATCCTCCCCTGTTGTAAAATTATGAATAACCGTTCCATTGGGAACGACCAGAATCAAATCATCTCCATCCTTACCATGTTTTCTTTGGGTCATTCCTCTCCCGCCATCTCCGGCGGCAAAATCTTTTTGATAACGGAATCTACTGAGCGCGGCAATGTTTACAGTGCCCTTAAAATATACGTTTCCTCCCTTCCCACCATTGCCACCTGTTGGGCCTTGGGCATATTTGGATTTATCAAAAGCAACGATGCCATCGCCTCCTTTGCCCGCCTTTATATTAATTTTTACTTCGTCAATAAGCATACTCGTAATAAAATTTCAAATAAAAAATAAATCTGTAGAGATATTTTGTAAGCGGGTTTGCGGCCATTTTGGCATGGTCTCCGCCTCTGGGCGGAGCAAAATGAGCCGCATCCTCGGAGTCCGCGGCTGGGCGGACGAGAATGAGCGAACAAGATATCTCTGCAAATTTATTTGTTACTAAATGGCATCTTGTAAATTCACAAAATCTATTTAAAAATTACAATCCCCTCTCGCCTTGTGTCATCTTCAAGCTCATACCACTGCTTCATAAACTTATTTATTTTAATTTTTCTAAAACCTTCGTCAAAAGCCGGATCTGCCAATATAAATTCCCCGCTTTTTGTAAAACCAATAATTACCGCGTAATGTCCCTCTCCGTATTTGGGCGCAAATTGAAAATTACAAATTACGGGCTGTCCGCCAAGTATTATTTTTTTAACTTTATCCGCCGTCCAATTTTGTTTCCAAATAACTTTATATCCCAACGCTTTGGCCGCCAAAACTAAATTTTTTGGGTCGGTTCCATTTTTAGAAGTTGTTTTTGCGCGCCGCATAAGCTCTTTTTCGCTCAAACTCGTCCCCCAAAATTCCAAAACAATTTTAAGCGCCGCCGGTCCGCAACTATAAGGAGCGCCTTGGCGGTAAGCCATGATGGGCAACGCAATCGCATCGCCCCTTCGCAAAATAATTTCAAAACTGCTCGCAATGTCATGAACATCATAAGTCATTCCCTTTTGCATTAAACGGCGCTCAAGATATTCATGCCAAATTACAAATTGCCTTTCGGAGCGCGCCAGAGATTTTTCAATCCAAATTTCATCAATGGGAATATATAAATATCTGTACCCGTGCCCGCCCATCGTAAAATCATCGTCAATTTTATTGCGAATCGCCTCGCCATCAACCGCATAAACCGTCGCGTTGCCGATTTTTTGAAGAATTTGTTTTTTAAATATAATTTGTTGGCTGATTTTCTTGTTAAACGCCTTGCTTTTTTTCTCAAATTTCTTGGAATTGCCGATTTTCCAAATACGCAATTTTTCTTTAGTATTATAAAAATTCTCCGCTTCTTTTGAATTGTAAAACAACGGCTTTTTCATAAATGAGTTTTTTAAAAAGATGGGACACTCGCCTATCCGACAGTCGTCAAATAGGCAGATGAAAGGAAAAAACTAGCCATTCAAAGCCCTATGTCATAAACGATTAGCCCCAGGAGATAACCCTTCTGCGCATAAAGCTATAAAGGGCCATTCTTCTCTGTTGGCAAAGAATGGAGCGGGTAACGGGAGTCGAACCCGTATCCTGTCCTTGGCAAGGACATATAATAGCCACTATACGATACCCGCAAAATTAAACAATTGACATTTAACCTTCAACGCTTAACAACTGATGACTAATTCCCATACTTGCCTTCTTTGATGCAAGAGTCAATTGTTAATTGTTAAAAGTTAACGGTTGCAACCTTGTGCCGCGGAGGTGAATCGAACACCTTACGCTCGCCTCTTCCAAGGCAAACTTGGACTATCTCATCTCCCTGCATCTACTAAATACATAAATGCGAGGGAGCTGGGCGCTTATACGGGATTATTGTTGGGACTCACCCGTTAGTCTCTACACCTTCCAAGGAATTTAAACCCCTCTTGGCTCGGCTCGGGATTATTTTTCAGCATTAACTAAAAAGTTTTCCCCGAATTCACCCAGTTTTTCAATCCGTCTTTCAACGAAAAGCCCCAAAGATTTAGGGCGACGCTCTACCAATGAGCTACCGCGGCGTTATTTTAACTTTCTAAGAATACCAAAAATTATTTTTTTTTCAATACTACACTATTATACGCGCGTTATCCGTTCATTTTTGTTCTAAACAAACGCGCCAACATGAAAACAATCCGCCATAGCGGATTGTTTTCATGTTGGTGCAATTATACGACAAAGTCCGAACCTATTTTGAACGGAACTGACGGCGCGCTTCGCGCGCCAAACTGAACGCTCGGGCGGGCAAAAAGGAAGGGGTTTCCGCCGCCGCCGAATTTCGTGCCAGTGAAACTGGCGCGCCGCTTAAAAAATTACTTAAACTTCCAAACAACATCGTAAGCGTACTCCGCTATCTCTCTTTGTCTTTTTTCTATTTCTTTCTCGTTCCATTTATATTTCAACAACTTAAACTTTTCTAGTAATTCTTTGTTTATATTCAACTTTGAATCCTTGAAAAGTTTTGCTTTCTCTTTTAATAGTTTATTACCCATTGGCCCATTAATTTTCTTAGAAATCAAAGTTAAATTACCCAATTTATTAACATAGTCCTTAACACTTTTTTTAGAAAGAGACCATTCTTTCGGATCTTGCGGTAAAACATGTTCTATGTTTACCTTTGTGAAATTGACAACATGTTCATCAGTTTGACCTTTCGCCTTTTCTATATTTGAAAGAATATAAATCACCATTGGATAATTCTTATACTCGATATCCATAAATTTTTCTACAAAGAATTCTTTTGTCGGATATTCTAATCTAGTTTTAAAGTTAGAGATCGCCCTCTGTATATTTTTAACCCGCTTTTTATTATCCGAAATTTTTAAGGCCTCTTGAATTTCTTTCGAAGTGTTAAAATATATTCTTTCTACGACATTACCAGAAAGTTTACAAACGGCTGAATAAGCAAAATGATATTTTTCAATCGTTTTAAAAACATCACTGAAATCAAAACCTATCTTATCTTTATTCAGTAAAAGACAAAAAAGCAAAGAATAGCACTGTGTAATTCCCATTGCTCTCAAGCCGCTTAAAGTTTCTACTATTTTTTGTACTGTCTTTTTATCCTCAAAATCTTCTTCCCAGTCATTCACGCCTACAGAATCACTGGCAATCTTATAATAGTATTCCGAAGCATTAGAAATATCCGCTAAAAAATTACCCGGATCACTAATTGTCTTTTTAACTTCTTTGTAAAGCCTTTTTTCTGGCGCAAAAGAATATTTTGAAAGCCAAAAATATCTTATAAATTTAGAAACATTTAATGGGCCTTTTGCGCTTTCGACATTGTTTTCTATTGTTGACCAAATATCTTTCGCGGTATCTATGCCATCATCTGTTTTCGGCAATTTACTGAAAAGATAATTTTTCAATAGATCTGCCGCTGTCAAATCAGCACCTCGCGCATTTACAGTTTCAAAAATGGAATAAGCATCTTCATCGTTTTCTATTCTTATCCAAATTATTTTGAAATCAAAAATTTTCTGTTTTAAATCATCAAGATATTTTATCTTTTTTGTTTTATCTTGAATTGATTTTATCTCTTCGCTTATCCTTTCTTTCAAAAACTTATAATTCTCTTTTACCGCTTTTAACTCCTTTCTTTTTGGAGTAGCGGAAAGAATATCAGAATCTTTCCTTTGGACATTTTCCACAAAGAAAGTATTTAAAGTGTCTCCACATTTTAATCTATAATCTTCTATTCTACTGACGGGGTGTTTGTGCGCTATTAAATTTTGCGTTAAATCAGCCCCGTCTTGATCTCCTAGTTCTTTATATAAATCTCTTAATACGGCTAGTAATATCATTAAGGTTATCAATCTTTGTTGGCCGTCTATAACTTCTACAAATTTTTCTTCATTATATTTTTCGTAGTTAAAAACAAAAGACCCTAAAAAAGTAGAATCTTCTTCTTTTAAGTCATTCCACAAATCAGACACCTCATCGGTAGTCCACGAATATGGTCTTTGATATCGGGGTATTTTATACTTTTCTTGTCCGGTAAAAATATCGCTTAATGATTTATCTTCTGCATCAAATTTAATAGACATAAAATTTATTATTTAATTAAATCATCAACGCTAACCTCAAGGGCTTTCGCAATCTTTTTAAGAGTATCAAGCGTTGGATTCTGGTTTTTACCGGCTTCAATTTTAATAATTGTATTGTTGGCGACATCGGCCATTCTCGCCAGTTTTTCTTGCGAAAGCCCTTTGGCTTCCCTCAATTTCCTTATATTTTTGGTTATGTTTGACATACTAATATCGTGGTAGTAGAATTAAAGTATCGGTGATACTTCCTTTCTATTACTTCAATGCTACACCAAAAATCAAAAATTGTAAACAGGCGGCGCATTTCGCAAAGCGAAATACGAAATTCGGCGGCGGCGGAAAGCGGGGGCGGGCAAAAATTCCTTCCCCCCAACCCCCTTCCTTTTTGCCCGCCCGAGCGTTCAGTTTGGCGCGCGAATGTCGTATAATTGCACCAGTATTTGACTTTCAGGAATTTTGCCGACCGATTCGGCCGCGCGAAGCGCGGAAAGGTATGGAAACACTGGCTCGCCGCGCACGGCGCGGCTCGCCAAACGCAGGTTCGAAATCCCTTGCGATTTTAAGTATTTGCTTTGCCCAATAAAACTATGACTGAACAACATAAATTTTTCTTATACGCCCGCAAGTCCACAGACGTGGAAGATAAACAGATGCGTTCTATCGAAGACCAGATCGCAGAATTGCGCGCCTTTGCGAAACAAGAAAATTTGAATGTTGTTGATATTTTTATTGAAAAGCAAAGTGCCAAAATTCCGGGCCGACCGATATTTGGTCAAATGTTGAAAAAAGTTGAGGACGGCGAAGCCAACGGAATTTTGGCTTGGCACGCGGACAGGTTGGCGCGCAATTCTGTGGACGGCGGGCGTATCATTTACCTTTTGGACACCGAAAAACTTGCGAGCTTGAAGTTTCCAACCCTATGGTTTGAAAATACGCCGCAAGGAAAATTTATGTTGAACATTGTGTTTGGGCAAAGCAAATACTATGTGGATTCTCTTTCCGAAAACACCAAGAGGGGTTTGCGCCAAAAAGTGAAGCGCGGAGAATATCCCGGCCCCGCGCCCATCGGCTACATAAATGACAGCCGCACTAAATCTGTGGTAGTGGACAGAAAGAAAGCAAAGGTTATTCGCGGGGCCTTTGAGCTATATGCCGAGGGCAATTCGCGGTTAGAGGATATTTCAAACTTTTTGGCGCAACGCGGGATACTATCCCGTGGCGGAAAGAGAATCCACAAGACGAGGGCGACTTTTATCCTCTCCAATCCGTTCTATACTGGATTATTTCGCTACTCCAAAGAATTGCACGAGGGCAAATACGAGCCAATCATCGCAAAGAAAATTTTTGATAAAGTTCAGGAAGTTTTGAAGCAGAGAGGAAGGCCGCACCACAAAACCAAATATGAGCCGCGAGATTTTTGCGGACTAATGAGGTGCGGCACTTGTGGAATGTCCATAACTGGCGAATACAGGGTTAAGAAGCAGAAAAATGGAAATGTCCACGATTACATTTACTATCACTGCACCAAGAAAAGTAAATCAATCAAATGTCCCGAACCCTGTATTCGCCAAGAGGAACTGGACAAACAAATCTCCTCTCTGCTTCAAAAATTTTCTTTGCGTGCGGATTGGGCGGAAAAACTTTTGGCTATGGCAGAAAAAGATAAAGCGGTATCCGCCCAATCCGTTTCTGCTTTTGTTCTTGAATCTCAAATCAAAATCCGCGCCATGCAAACCAAGCTCCAGCGACTTCTCGATGGGTATTTAGAACAGGATATTGAACGCGAAATATACCGAGAACAGAAAGCGGTCTTGCTATCCGAAAAGAAGTCGCTGGACGAGCAAATGGCGCGAATTGAACAAAAGCAAAATGATTGGCTCGAACCGATGAAAGAATGGATAAAAGTCGCTTCAAACCTCGTCAAAATCGCAAGGGATAGCAACCTTTTGGGGAAAAAGGTTGCTGCCAAAGAAATCTTTGGCTCGAACCTGCGTTTGGCGAGCCGCGCTGTGCGCGGCGAGCCAGTGTTTCCATACCTTTCCGCGCTTCGCGCGGCCGAATCGGTCGGCAAAATTCCTGAAAGTCAAATACTGGTGGGCGCTTGAGGACTCGAACCCCAGACCCTCTCGGTGTAAACGAGATGCTCTAACCAGCTGAGCTAAGCGCCCCTTTGTCGTCCATTTGTCCAAAACAAAACAGTTGACAGTTTATAGATTTTAAGTTTTTAGTCAACTATCACAAAAAATAAAACAATAAATACATCACTATTAATAATATAAACGTAGAAATCCCAAACTATAATCCGCTTTAAAACAATTCTTTTCTTTCTTTTGATTCTTTGATAATCTTAAACGCCTCATCAGCGGAATCCACCAAGCTATATAATTTCATATCGCCTTCATCAATCGCTTTATATTTGTCATACATCATCTCTTTGACCCATA
>Ga0076111_122_pt1 | contig 6275 bp, 4 predicted proteins | sample RifGroC2_FD_68236 | JGI IMG/M metagenome (GOLD analysis project Ga0076111, IMG submission 68236) | Parcubacteria bacterium GW2011_GWC2_36_17
ACCGGAACTTCTCTGAAATGTGAAAGCTCCTCCGACATATTGGTCAGTAGAGGGAACAGTCATGGAACTGGTTTGATTTCCGGTGGCAGAGACAGTGATATTGGGAGTTGGTGGAGCGTTGATGGTGATTTGTCCTGATGAATATGCGCTAACTGAATTAAATCCGTCATTAGCAATGCCATAAACATAATATGTCCCGGGAGAAGCTCCGCTGGTATCCCAAGAACAAGTAACATTCGAGCCTTCGGCAGCAGTCGCGCAAGCGCCGGAAATAGTATTGCCGTCAAGACCGGAGTTGTTGGTGTCGTAATAAAAAGCGGCAGTGATAATATCGTCAGTATCGGATAAGGAATAAGTGATGTTGTATAAATCGCCTTGAGTAACAGTATCGGAAGCGCCGTCGGGTTGGGAAACGGAAATGGTTGGTCTTGAGTTGATGGTGATTTGACCGGGAGAGTATGCGCTGACTTGAGGATTTGTTCCGTCATTAGTTTTGCCGTAGACATAATATAACCCCGGGGTGATGCCGGTAGTATCCCAACTGCAAGTGGTTGTTCCTTCATCGTACCATCAAGACCGGAGTTGTTGGTGTCGTAATAAAAAGCGGCGGTGACTACATTGTCGGGGTCAGATAAAGAATAGGCGATGTTGTAGGAAGCGTCTTGAGCGATGGTGTCGCTTGTGCCGTCGGGTTGGGAAACGGAGAGGGTGGGTCTTGAGTTTATGGTAACGGTTCCCGAGGAATACGCATTCACCTGTGTCATACCGTCGCTTGTGATTCCGTAAATATAATAAGAGCCCGGGGTTACGCTTGTCGTATTCCAAGTACAAGTGGAATTTGTTCCTTCAGCCGCTATCGCGCAAGCGCCGGAAATAGTATTGCCGTCAAGACCGGAGTTGTTGGTGTCGTAATAAAAAGCGACAGTAACTACATTGTCAGAGTCAGATAAGGAATAAGTGATATTGTAGGAAGCGTCTTGAGCGATGGTGTCGCTTATGCCATCGGGTTGAGTGACAGTGAGGGCCGGCGCGTCATTAACGGTAATTGTGCCTGACGATACCGTGGTGACATTAGGATTGACTCCATCTGAAGCAACGCCGTAAATATAATAGGCAGTGCTGACGGTTAAGATATTCGTATTAAACGAACAGGTGGCGTTGGTCCCTTCTACTTGATCTTGGCAGGCGGCGATCGCTGTTCCGCCAACCCCGTCATTATTCGTGTCATAATAAAAATCAACAGTAGCGACGCTATCCCCGTCAGAAAGATCGTATTGAATGCTATAGTTGGCGCCCTCTGCCACGTTGGTATTGCCCGCGGGAGGATTATCAATCACAAGAGCGGGAGAATCATTTTTCGGTTTAAGCGCGATTGTGATGGCCCCGCCTATACCTGCGGACCACGCGCTCCAAGCGGGCGGATCCTCTGTGCCCGGGCTGGCTATTGTCCTATAAGCGGATTCGGAATTAAAATCATCCGGCTCATTAACGCTGGCGCCAGTAAATAGCGTGTAGTTAGTGACTGTGCCGCGCGATGCGTCGTTTGTGCTATTTGCCGCGTGCGTTATTACCCACGCTCCGGCGGTTTGCGTTGTAATAGCAGGACCATCGGGAACCCATGATGATAATTCCCCTGTGCTGACCGCTGTCTGGTCAAAAATAGCCAAATCAAGCGTACTGCCGTCAATAACATAAGCCCCATAAACCACACCATGCGATGTGCTACCTCCGCCCTCGCCTTGAACCTGCGTATCTGGCGTTCCCCCCATAACTTTATACCAAACGCCAAACTTCGGTCCGGTACTGTCAATTGTGGCGATCGCGGTATAGCCAGTAGTAATTGGTCCCCACGCCTGCGCATCGCTACTGTTTCCTCGGCCACCCCACAAAAAAACTACATCTCCCGTTTGCGGAGCGTTTCCCCCCGTGTCAAACGTAAGCGTGACATCTCTGCCGTTTGAGGCACTACCGATTTTTGACGTGCCTCGAAGAGAGATTGCCGCCGCTTGTGTGGGTGAAATCGTAAATAAATTTAAAATATCCGAGGAAAAAAATAACACCAACATTAAAATAACGCCGACCGCAATGATTCTCACTGCTTCTTTATTATTTATCTTTGGGTTATGCTTCATAAAAAATTATTTTTTTGAAAATAATAATACTAAAAATACGAATATTTATATATAATTATATCCTAACGTTCAAAAATAAGACAGCAAAAAAACTCCGTTGAACTAAAAAAAATTAAAACGCCAAACTAATTAATTTTATAAAAAAATAAATTGCCATAACTGAAGCAATTGTAAATTTTATCGCCATTGCCAAAGCAATCCCCCAAATAACGGCCAAGCCGGAACCTAAGGCGCTCTCCGGTCTTTTGCCACTGATTAATTCACCTAAAATAGCGCCGAGCACGGCGCCAATCATCATCCCCGCAAATGCTAGCGCCATAAAACCAAAAACCATACCGATAAAAAATCCTAACACGCCATATCGCGTCGCGCCGAATTTTTTAGCTTTTATCGCCGGCAATATATAATCCGCAAATACCGCCACGACAGTTAAAGCCCCAAAAAATATTAGGGTTCCGTCGCCTATTAGTCCGGGTTTTAAAAAATATAAAATAACAATAGCAATAAAATTCAAAGGCGCGCCCGGCAATGCCGGCACCACACTTCCCACTAGTCCAACAAAAGAAAGACAAACCGCGACTATCAAAAATAAAATTTCCATCTTTAAAATAAATTGAGGGGGGTTTTAAATAAAAATTAGATCACAAACGCTAAACTAATCCATGCTCATTAAAACATTTAGTATATTCTTTGTCGTTGATTTTTATGTGATTTAAAATCCAATCTCTTATGAAAATTATTATTTCCCGCATAAGTTCAATTTCTGCATCCCCCTCTAAATATCTTTTATAAAAATCTCTTATTTTATCTTCATAAAATTTATGTTGCTTTTCATGCTCTTTTGTTTTCTCATATCCAAACTCATGAAAATATTTTTCTTCTGTTTTAAAATGAAAATCAACATACGCCATCAACTCATGAATAATAATATCAAGAGTCGTATCACCTTTTATTTCTTTTCCTATTGAAGCGCTATGAACATCATTTATCAACGCGAATAATTTTTTATGCTGGGCGTCAATCATTTTAACTCCAACACTAAAAGATTTATTCCATTCTACAAAAGTCATGCTAGTTTTTCTTAATTTTATGCTTCTATAATATAATTTTACCCCAAAAACTAATTAAATAAAACAATGTAAAAATCGCGACAATATTTTGCCGCGATTTTATTTTTTTCCTGTCTTAAGTCAAGGCGCTATGGGCTAAGATAAATATAATCGTTTTCTCCCACTAAAAGCCCATGGCTTTGTCTTAAAAACATCAATTCTCTTGGTATATTGTTCCAATCAATTCTCTTTCCCGTCTTCTCAATAAAACGGAGGGCTAAAACCGTTGCCGTGCTATCATGGCAAGCCACTACCGCGTCAAGGCCACTTGAAATAATGGAAATTACGGGATTGAGTATTATATCTACATCTCCCACAAGACCATAAAATGATCCGGTTATTCCCAATTCTTTAACTATGTGGCATTGTTCTTCCCTGACTCCTCCAAGCAAGCAAGCAGTTTGAATGCAACGAAGTGCTTTTGACGACACCACCACTTGGGGATTAAAATCAAAATTTGATAATTTTAATTTTATCAAACCCAATTCCTTCCTGCCCTCGTCGGAAATGCCCTTTTCAGTCAATGTGCCGTCTCCAAAATCCGCTCTACCATGCCTCGTAAAATAAATCATTCCAGCCTCCCCGCAATCATTTTAGATTATTTATATTTTCCAAAATTAAAGCATTATTACGCCCAAAAATCAATAAAACTTTAGAATTCAAATTCATATATTCATTATATCACATACCCTGCCCGCCTCCGGCGGAAGCGGACAAAAAAAGCGCGCCAGTAAAGCTGACGCGCCGATTTTAAAAAAGTTATTTATTTTTCTGTTTTTGCCAAATTTTATTTCCGAAATAAGCTAAACCCAGAAATACCAACATAACAATCAGCAGAGCCGGCAAATTACTATCCGTTCCAAGAGTAAGAATCGTAGAAATATTTGCCAAAAATGGGCTGACTTGCGGCAGGTCAATAATTTCTTCTGCTTCTTTCTCTCCTTGTTCATCTTGTCCGTTTGACGGCGCGATCTGTTCATTTACCGGAGCTGTTTGTTCGTTCGTCTGTATTATTTGCGAAGCAGGAGAAGATGTTGATGGCTCTTGAGAAGAAAGGTCTTGAGTTTCTGATGGTTGACTACCTAAAGCAAAAATAGGAGCCACGGAAATATCGCTCGGAGAAATTATTTCCGAGACAGACTGAGAAAAATCTTCTACCTCATTTGGCGAGCTAGCTGGTACACTAGATGGCACACTTACACTGCTACTGCCACCCCCACTACTGCCACCTCCGCCTCCACCACCTCCGCCTCCGCCACCACTGCCAGAATTAACAGTAGTAGCAAATGTCCCTTCACTTCCAACAGATTCAGGCGAGGCCTTGGAAATCGTTCTAAAATAATAAGTGGTGCCAGCGGTTAAACCCGAAACAGTCACGCTATGATCAATTACTTTTGGAGCAGTATCTAATTCAGCCGTACTGCCTGCATACCCGTAACAATTCAAAGTTTCCAAAGGCGAAACGCAAGCGCTGTCTCCCAAAACCGTATGAGAAACAGTGTCGTAAACAACGCGACTGGTTGCCTCTTTATTGGTTGACCAAGTAATTACAATGGAAGATTGAGAAGCATCTTTGCTGGCTTCATTGGTGATTATTGCCAATTCATGATTACCAAACTCAAGAGAAACACTCGGAATGGTTATTAAGCCCTCCTCGCTCGTTGCTTCGCTCTGACTTATATCATGTCCACTCAACTCCACAAATACATCAAAAAAAGAGGAACGCAAAAGGTCAAAATCCGGATCTCCGATGCGCAGAAGGTCGAAATCAGGATCTCCGATAGAGGCAAGATCGTATGTAATATCAAAGAAGGAATCTGTGCGCGACGCAGGATTGGTTACCGTCCAACCACTCTTTTTTTCTTCAAAAAGTTTATAGCGGCCAGGACCGACATTGGAAATGATGAAATCGCCGTTAACACCAGTTAAATCCATGGCAATAATTTCAACTGGTATCTTGCCGTCTTGCCCCGCTGGTCCGGTTTCGCGTCCAAGAGCTATAATAATATCTCCCAATCCAGGCTCGCCAAGACTTCCATCACCTTCTTTCTGCCATATTCCATCTCCACTTTGATCATTCCATTTATATCCAGTAATAGTTACCAATTTAAAATTGCCGAAATTCCAATTCTCTTGGTTCTCACCGGAAGTTACGGTTACCGTGTGTTTGGAGTTGGTATCGGTGCCGGGAAAAATTTGCGTCCAGCCATTTTGAAGCGCTTCACGAACAATATATGTTCCCGGAGTAAGATTCTCAAAAGAGTAAAAACCCTCTTCATCATCGCCGGTCTCTTGGTATGGTTCATCCTCGTCAAGAACGCCATTGTCATTGGTGTCTAAGAAAATTGTCCACTCATCAAGCGTATTTTCTCCTTCTTCAAATTCGCCATCAGCATCGGTATCTTCCCATTTATATCCGGAGATGGAACTTAAATCTGCGCAGTCTGGTATGCCATCTTCGTCAGTATCAGAAGACATACTTTCACTACTTAACGGATCAGAGCCACAGGTATTTTCATTTTCGTCGCTCTGGTCGTCACCATCATCATCAGTGTCGGCGTTATTGCCTATGCCATCACCATCGGTATCAATGCTCTCATTTGAATCAAGGGGAAAAATATCATCTTCATCTAAAACACTATCACCGTCATCATCAGTGTCGGCGTTATTTCCTATGCCATCACCATCGGTATCAACGCTCTCATTTGAATCCAAAGGAAAATCGTCTTCTTCGTCAGAAGTTCCGTCACCATCGTCATCAGTGTCAGCGTTATTGCCTATGCCATCACCATCAGTATCAATGCTCTCATTTGAATCCAAAGGAAAATCGTCTTCTTCGTCTGGAACGCCGTCATTATCATCATCTTCGTCGCAAGCATCGCCAGCGCCATCGCCGTCAAAATCGGTTTGTTCATTATTAGAAACTAAGGGACAGTTGTCGCCAGGACCGTCGTCGCCGACATCGGGTGTGCCATCATTATCGTCATCAGTGTCAACGCAGTCCGGAACGCCGTCTTCATCTGTGTCAATAGAC